>OCZA010000007.1_pt1 | contig 64890 bp, 81 predicted proteins | sample 1539021 | NCBI WGS metagenome assembly OCZA01 (sample SAMEA2619376, study PRJEB22493) | marine metagenome | biome: marine biome (ENVO:00000447); feature: surface water layer (ENVO:00002042); material: "saline water (ENVO:00002010), including plankton (ENVO:xxxxxxxx)" | depth 5 m | reverse complement strand
CCATAAACATTTAGTCCTTTATTGACTAGATTAATTCCTAAGTTTGCACCCATTAATCCAAGGCCAATTATTTTTACATTTTTGATCATAATGTTAAAGATCGACCCACAACATCAGCCATTAAACTTACTTTCTTACCAAGCTCCACCAACTCTATTGGCGTTAGGGCCTGAGGACCGTCACATAAAGCTTCATCCGGTCTTGGATGAATTTCGATTAATAATCCATCTGCTCCTGCAGCTATTGAAGCTAGTGCAATAGGCGCTACTAAGTTGTTTGCTCCAGTTCCGTGACTTGGATCTGCAATAACAGGTAAATGAGTGTTCATCTTCAAATAAGGTATTGCATTAATGTCAAACGTATTTCTTGTCGCAGTTTCGAAAGTCCTAATTCCTCGCTCGCATAAAATAACATTTTCATTTCCTCTGCTTAATATATATTCAGAAGCTAAAAGCAATTCCTCAAGAGTTGCACTCATACCTCTTTTCAATAAAACAGGAAGCTTCGATTCACCAACAGCTTCTAATAACTTAAAATTTTGCATATTTCTTGCTCCGATTTGAAGAACATCTACATAATTTTCCATCATTTGTAAATGTTGGATATCCATAATTTCACTAAACAAAGGGAGTTTGTGTTTATCAGCTGCCTCTTTCAACAATACTAAGCCCTCTTCTCCTAAACCCTGAAAACTATAAGGTGAGGTTCTAGGTTTAAAAGCTCCTCCTCTAAGGCCATTTCCTCCTGCTTGTATTACAGCTTCTGCAGTCTCTAAAGTCTGCTCTCTATATTCGGCACTATCTGGCCCAGCTATAAAAGCAAGTTCTTTACCTCCGATAGTAAGATCTTTTATCTTTACTTCTGTATTTGTATCTTTATATGTTTTACTTGCAAGCTTGTAAGATCTCCCAATTGGGATAACTTCGTGTACGTTGTCAAGTAAACGCATTACACCTCTGTTATCTTCGATAACTTTTCCATGCACTGCAACGACAGTCCTTTCAACACCATAAAGTACTTTTGGCTCATGACCCTGTTCAATAGCTTTTACTTTTACTTTCTCTATATCTTCTTCTGTAGCTGCTTGTTTCATAACTACTATCAATTTGTTCCTCCTAAAAAAAAATCGGGCTTTTGCCCGATTTGACACAATGTAACTTTAGGGCAGCTTATATATGCGCTCTAAAGTAAAAGTATGTGTTAGTTTTCATTGAGGTAATGTTAGCACGTAATTTTCTTTTGAAAAGAGTTTTTATCTATCAGGACGTAAATTTTTTGCTTCACCCAAATACACATGATTTGGTTCGATATTATCTTGATATATCACTAATACTCGAATGCAACCTAATAAATCACCTTCAACGTCTGGTGCTAAAGAATCGAGTGCAGGTATTTGGTCATATCCAAGATCTCTAACTGCTTTGGCCGGGAAAGCAGCATTCAAGTCTTTTGTAACTGTAAATAGTACCGAAACAACTTTAGAAATTACTAAATTGTTTTTTTCTATAATCTCAGTAAATAAAATTTTTGATGATTCTAATATGTTTTCTTCACTGTTTTCAACTGATGCTATTGCACCTCTAATTCCAATCATGACATATAATGATAAAAAAAAAGAGTGGTTGTTGTCCACTCTTTTTTTTAAAAATATGATTAAGTTACATCATACCTTCCATGCCGCCCATTCCTCCTCCAGGAGGCATTGGTGGCTCTGGTTCTGGTTCTTCAGCTATTAAAGCTTCTGTTGTCAATACCAGTGAAGCAATTGATGATGCATTCTCAACAGTTGATCTAGTAACTTTCGCTGGATCAATAACTCCATCTTTCACAAGATCTACCATCTCACCATTGGAAGCGTTTAATCCAACATTTCCTTTTGCGTCTTTGACTTTCTCAACCATAACTCCACCCTCAAAGCCAGCATTTTCTGCAATTTGTCTGAGTGGTGCTTCAAGAGCTTTTTTTACAATATTTCTTCCAATGGCTTCACCTTCGGTACCACCAGAAATCTTATCAACTGTATCTTGTGCTCTAATTAAGGTTACTCCTCCACCAGCAACGATACCTTCTTCAACGGCCGCTCTTGTGGCTGCTAAAGCGTCTTCAATTCTCATTTTCTTTTCTTTAAGTTCAACTTCTGTTGCAGCTCCTACTTTAACTTGAGCTACTCCACCTGATAATTTAGCAAGCCTTTCTTGAAGTTTCTCTTTGTCCCAGTCTGAATCTGATTCGTCTATTTCAGATTGGATTTGTTTTACCCTACCTTCAACGTCAGCTTTCTTACCTTTTCCATTGACAATTGTTGTATTATCTTTTTTTACAATAACTTTTTCGGCTTGACCAAGCATATCAACAGTTGTATTTTCAGTTTTTAAACCAAGTTCTTCTGAAATTACTTCTCCACCTGTAAGAATTGCGATATCTTGTAGCATTGCTTTTCTTCTTTCTCCAAAACCAGGAGCTTTTACAGCAACAGATGTAAATGTTCCTCTAATTTTGTTTACAACAAGAGTAGCTAGTGCTTCTCCTTCAACATCCTCGGAGAGAATAATCAATGGTTTGCCTGAATTCATTACCTTTTCAAGAATTGGTAATAAATCATTTACTGCAGTAATTTTTGAATTCACTATCAATATATACGGATCTTCTAATACAGCTTCTTGTCTATCCGGATCTGTGACAAAGTAAGGTGAAATAAATCCTTTATCGAATTGCATTCCATCTGTAAATTCAAGTTCCATCCCGAATGTTTGACCTTCTTCAACTGTGATTACGCCATCTTTTCCAACTTTTTCCATTGCCTCTGCAATAGTTTCACCGATTTCAGAATCTGCGGCTGAAATTGATGCAACTTGTGCAATCTCGTCTTTGCCACCTATTGATTTTGAAAAACCAGCAATAAATTCTGTAACAGCCTTTGAAGCTTCTAACATACCTCTTTTGACTTCCATTGGATTAACACCTGCGGAAACAGTTTTCATACCTTCGTTGACCATTGACTGGGCAAGTACGGTTGCAGTTGTAGTCCCATCACCAGCAACATCATTAGTTTTTGATGCAACTTCTTTGGCTAATTGGGCTCCCATATTTTCATAAGGGTCTTCAAGATCTACTTCCTTTGCAATAGTTACACCATCATTTGTAATAGTTGGTGCACCCCATTTTTTTTCTAATACTACGTTTCGGCCCTTTGGACCAAGAGTTACCTTTACGACATCAGCTAATTTGTTAACACCGTCTTCAAGGCCTTTTCTTGCTTTTTCGTTAAATACTAAAGTCTTTTTTGCCATTATCTTCTCCTATTATTTTCCGACTACTGCGAGAATATCTCTACTTGAAAGTATCAAGTATTCTTCTCCGTCAACTTTAATTTCTGTTCCACCATATTTTGAATAAACAACTTTATCACCTTTTTTCACATCAGGCTTAATTTTTTCTCCATTGTCATTGGTTTCACCAGGTCCCACAGCAATAACTTCACCTTCTTGAGGTTTTTCTTTTGCTGTATCAGGAATGTATATACCTGATGGAGTTTTCATATCTTCTTCTGATAGTGGTTTTACAACTACCCTATCTCCAAGTGGTTTAAGATTCATAATTTTTTTTCTCCTAAAATTTTCTACGTTTTGAATTTAATATAGTTCTGTTTATAAAGGTATTTATTTTTCTTAAATTGTTAAGAAATTACTGATGATAGCCTTATATCTTCGATGTTCATTTCATTAGTTGTAAGGTTATTCTTTGCAGCAACACAAATCATTGCAGCATTATCAGTAGATAATTTAGGTGAGGGTAAATATAGATTTTTATCATTTTTTTCAGCAAAAGTTTGAATTTTTTCACGAAGTCGCGTATTTGCCATTACTCCTCCTCCTCCTGATAGATTAGTTACACCTGTTTCAGTTACAGCTTTCTCATATATATTCATCAAAGAATCAACAATTGCCTCTTGGTATGAAGCGGCAAAATCTTTTTTCAAAAGTTTGTCATCGTCAGTTAGTCCTTGTAAAAAATAAACTGCAGCTGTTTTTAACCCTGAAAAAGAATAATCAAATTTATTTGAAGTCTTTGGTCTTGGAAGGTTGACTTTATCTGGATCACCACCTTCAGATATTTTCTGTATTGCTGGTCCACCAGGAAAACCAAATCCACAAAATCTAGATAATTTATCAAATGCTTCACCTGCTGCATCATCGATTGTTGAACCTAATAAATTATATTTTCCCCATTCTTCTACAAACACAATTTGTGTATGACCACCAGACACAAGTAATGATAAAAATGGCGGGTCCATGTTTGGATGCTCAATAAGAGGTGCACTAAGATGACCAACCATATGATCTACTGCATAAAAGGGCTTCTGAAGGGCCCATGCTACTGATTTTGCAAAATTATAGCCCACCACAAGACTGCCTGATAAACCTGGACCATCAGTGCTTGCTACAATATCAATTTCACCTATATCAATCCCACATTCATTTATTGATGAATGAAAAAGATTTCGTATCATTTCAGCATGTGCTCTAGATGCTACTTCAGGAACTACACCACCAAATTTTTCATGAATTTCGACCTGTGATGAAATCTTGTTTATCAACAAGTCATCACCCTTCATTAAAGCTATGGCCGTCTCATCACAGCTTGTTTCAAACCCTAATATGAGTTGTTCATTCTGCATATACTTTTTCCTTTATAAAAATATCTGCATCTTCTGTGACATAATATTTTTTTCTTTTACCAAAATATTTAAAATTGTATTTTTTATATAAACTTTGAGCGGATGTATTTGATTCTCTTACTTCTAAGATAATTTTTTCATATTTCGAAGTTTCAAAATAGCTTATTAATAAATCCATAAGTTCAGTTGCTACTCCTTTTTTTCTATATTCTTCCAATACACCAATTCCTAGAATCTCAATATCGTGGTGAATAAATTGGATACCTAAATATCCAATGATTTCCTTTTCATCTTCATAAATCCAATACTTAAAACTTTTGTCATTTATTTTTTGCTCAATAATGCTGGCATCCCATGACATAGAAAATAATTTTTGCTCTAAATTTGATAACTTAAGGGCTGTCTCAGATGAACAAAATTCTAAACTTTTAATCATAAAGCTTCACATCTCCACTCAAGCTATCTTTTGATAATGTGACATCGGGTTCTCTCATGTATTCAAGGTTTATTTCATTAAAGTTGGGATAGTCTTTTATTTTTTCACCAACGTTGTAAATATTTTCAGCAGTCACAAATCTTGGCTCAGCTAATTTAGTGTTACTATCAGTAAGAATTTTTTTATTTTCTATTAGATCCCAATTACCTACTAATAATTTTTTATCAGCATCATCAGAAAGTTTAATTTCTAAGCTTTCAACTGAAATAACTTGAGGATCTGACTCTCGTGTTACTCCACCTGGAACAGGCATATATTCGCAATAAGCAAACTCACTTCGTTTAATATCAATCAACGAGCATATCTTTCTATGACTTGTATGTGCTGCAAATGCAAGAGCATCGAGACCATTTACTGGAATTATAGGGATGCCTAAAACTGCACCAAGTCCTTGAGAAACTGATAAGCCGATTCTAAGTCCTGTGTAATATCCTGGTCCTACGTCAAGATAAAGTGCGCTAAGATCTTTTCTGTTTGCCTTTGTTTTATCAAATAATTCATTTATTTGATTGAGTAGTATTCCAGTTGAGCCCCTGTTAGTTTTCGAAACAAAACTAGCAAGTAATTTCTCTTCAAAAATTGCTGCAGAAACATATTCACCTGATGTAGAAATTGCTAATTTATACAATTTAAAACCTTATCTTTCTTCTTGAATCATCAATGATATCAATATCAACAATTGTCCAATTATTGAGGTTTGTATTAGGAAGTTGATTTGACCATTCAACAAAAAATAGGGTTTTTTCTTCAAACAAAGGAAGATCAAGGTCAATAAATTCTTGGAATGATGAAAGTCTGTAGAGATCAACATGGTAAATACTTAAATCTTCTTTGAGATAATTTTTTACAATATTAAATGTTGGTGAAGTTACATTATCTTCGATTCCAAGGTGATAAATTATCTTTTTTATTATTGTAGTTTTACCAGCTCCCAAGCTTCCGTTAAATCCAACTACTGAAGGAATTGATAATTTTGTTACAAAGTCTTTTGCAAATTCATCTAAAGCTGATACTTTAAGCTCGATCTCATTCAATTTCAACCCTTTCAAGTCGTTCATTAATATTTGTAAGGATTTCCCATTCAATAGTATTATTCCATTTTGCAATATCGAAAACTGTAATTTTAAGTTCATTGTTCTCTGAATTTCCCAAAAGAACAACTTCATCATTTATATTTGCTTCAACATCTGTAATGTCATAAAGAATTTGGTCCATAGTAACTCTTCCTATCAAATTACAGTATGTATTGTTAACTATAACTTTCCCATCAGGAAATGTACTCCACGGATACCCGTCGCCGTATCCAACAGGAGATACTCCTACAGTTGTATCTCTTTCTAAAGTCAAAGCTTTTCCATAAGAAACTGCTTCTCCCTTTTTTCTGTAGTTAATGTTTGATATTCTTGTTTTTATAGCCATCGTCGGTTTAAAATCTTGATTTACTTCAGCCGGTGTTATGTTACACCCGTAAACTGTCAGACCAACTCTTGATAAATTAAATGTTGGATCAAAATTATAAAATGATGATCCAGAATTATCTGCGTGTATTAGTAAATCATCTAAATCTATATCTTTAATTGTTTCTTTAAATAATTCTATAGATTCTTGTGTTGGTTCTATTTTTTCATCAGCTAATGGAAAATGAGTACATATACCGGATAGATTTATGGTTTTAGATTTTTTTATTTTGTTATAAAGGTTTTTAAAATCTTCTGGTTCACAACCAACCCTGTGCATACCAGTATCTATTTTTATATGGGTGCTAAATTCTTTACCAGATTCTTCTAAACCATCGATAAAAAAATCATTGTAGACTGTTAAATCAATATTATGTCGTTCTATATTATCTAACTCATCAAGTGATGGCTCCGTAAGTAACAATACTCTAAGTTGATCAGATTGAGCACGTACTTTTCTTGCTTCACTAATAGATGCTACCGCAAACCATTTAATTCCAGCTTCCATAGCGGTTTTGACAGTCCATTCAATGCCATGACCGTAACCATTAGCTTTGACAACTAAACAAAGTTCTTTATTTGATAGTTTCTTTAATACTTCTATATTGTGTAAATAATTTGCCTTATTTACGTATACGTAACCTCTATCCATGTTATTTATTCTACAGTAACTGACTTTGCAAGGTTTCTTGGTTGATCAATCGACTGGCCATTTTTATTTGCTACATGATAAGCAATAAATTGTAAAGGTATAATCGATATCACAGTAGTGAGTATTTCATTACTATCTGGGAGTGTCACATAATCATTTGATATATTTTCTAGTTTTTCTGACTCGCTGTCTCCAATAGCAATAACATATGCACCCCTTGCAATGACCTCTTGTACATTACTGGTTGTCTTATCGAGCAGATGATTTTGACTAGCAGTAACTACTACAGGGGTTCCTTCTTCTATCAAAGCTAGCGTACCATGCTTAAGCTCTCCTGCTGCCAATGCTTCAGCATGCAGATATGAAATCTCTTTTAATTTTAAGGCGCCTTCAGCTGCTAAAGCATAATCCAAACCTCTTCCAATAAAATAAATGTCATTCTTTTTGTAAATTTTTTCAGATATCTCTTTTATTTGATCTTCGCAAGCCATTGTTTTGTCGATAAGGTTTGGAAGTTCTGCAATCTCATCAAAAGATACGTCCAATCTATTTTTAGAGTCCCAATGTTTAGCAAGTACTAATTGAGATACAAGCATCCCTAAATAAGCTTTAGTAGAAGCTACACCAATCTCTGGACCAACATGTAAGTAAAATACACTATCTGCCATTCTTGCCAATGAACTTCCCACAACATTAACCAGGGCTAATACGTGTGAGCCATTTTCTTTAAGAAGTTCTGTTGCAGCAATTGTATCCATTGTTTCTCCAGACTGTGAAATTACAATACCTAAATCATTTTTCCCAACAATCGGCTCCCTGTATCTAAACTCTGAAGCTAACTCAACACTTACTGGTACACCAAGAACTTTCTCAAACAGATCTTTGCCAAATAAACCTGCATGATAAGCAGTTCCGCATGCAACTATCCAAATTTTTTCAAATTTAGATGCATGATCTGACATAATCGGAATATCATCAGAATTTGTGTCCAGCCTTCCCGAAATAGTTCTTTCAATTACTTCAGACTGTTCAAGTATCTCTTTATACATAAAATGGTCATATCCTGATTTCTCTGCTTCAGAGACCTCCCAGTCTATTTCTTGGATCTCTCTTTCAATTTCATTTAAGTCTGAGTCAAACAACTTATATTTACCATTTTTAATTTCTACAAAATCACCATTTTCAAGAAATATCATCTTTTTTGTATGCTCTAGTATTGCTGCCGAATCAGACGCAAGAAACACTTCATCATCGCCAACTCCTAAAACTAATGGGCTCATTAATCTTCCAGCGACGATAGTTCCTTCTTCTTTCGTAGTAGTTACGAGGAGAGCGTAAGTTCCTTCAAGAGAGTTTGCAACATCCACTACAGTTTTAAGCAATTCCCCACTCCATTTTCTGCTTAGCTCTACAGCGACTACCTCAGTGTCAGTATCAGACTTAAATTCAAATCCTTCCTTTAAAAGATCTTTTTTAATTTCTGCATAGTTTTCAATTATCCCATTATGAATAATTGCAAATTCTTCATTGTTATCCGAGTGAGGATGAGCATTTACATCATTTGGTATGCCATGGGTAGCCCATCTTGTATGACCAATACCTACGTTTCCAGACATTTGATTATTTTTTAGATGATCTTTTAAGACGTCGAGTTTACCTTCTTTTTTTTCAATGGTTATTTTGTTCCCATCTGAAATTGCAATTCCTGCTGAGTCGTATCCTCGATACTCTAATCTAGACAATCCATTTATTAAGATTGGCAAGGGTTCTTTTGGGCCTGAATACCCAACTATTCCACACATTTTTTCTCCATTCCAACGAGCTGGTTAAAATAAAGACTGCGTTAAATTGTCTCTGTTCAGAAATTTCTTCCTGTTTTTAACAATTTATATCGACTGCAGTGCCGAGTATGCATCCGCCGAATTTTTCGATAACATACTTCCTCGTCACCTCGTTAAAGGCCTGGCGCTAAATTGCTCGTTAAGAAAAGTATATCGTTAAGTTTTACTAATTTAAGTATTTATTAATCTTTGTTAACAGTTCTTCAGAAAAATCTTGCATTGCTTCGGCGCTTTTAGCCTCAACTAATACTCTTAATAATGGCTCGGTACCTGAATTTCGAATAAGATATCGGCCATCTAAATCTTTATTTATTGACATATCAAGTGCTATTTGATTTATGTATTCTATTTCTTCATCGTTTAATTTATTTGTTAACTCTATGTTTGTAAGTTTCTGTGGATACTCATATAAATTTTCATTCTTAAAATCACAAAGTGTCATTCCAAAGTGTTCGAGGGCTTTTAAAACCATAATTAAAGTAATAAGACCATCTCCAACAGGTAGTAAATCAGCAATTATTATATGACCTGATTGCTCACCTCCTAGTGAGGCATCGTATTTATTCATTGATTCTGCAACATATTTATCTCCAACAGGAGTTTCGATTAGATCAAAATCAAATTTTTGCATAGCCTGTTTAAAACCGTAATTAGACATAACGGTACTAACGACAATATTGTTTTTTAGGTTATTCAATTCAGAAAAATATTTAGCAAGAAGAGTTAATATTAAATCCCCATTAACAATTCTTCCCTCTTCATCAACCATTATCAATCTATCAGCGTCACCGTCAAAAGAAGCACCGATTTCACTGTTTTTTATCTCATTTTGTAAATTTTCCGGAGAAGTTGCTCCGCAATTATCATTTATGTTTAGACCATTGGGAGTGTCATTTATAATTCGGTATTTTGCATTTTTGGAATCTAATAATTCTTTTATAACACTAAAAGCAGCTCCATTTGCAGCATCAATTATTATTTCAAAATTATCAAAATTAATGTCAGTAATTTCCTGTAAATATCGTAAATACTCATCATGCCCATCGGAAAGATTAATTATTTCCGAACCTTTCGTTGGCAACTTAAGACTATTTAGTCTGTTCTCAATTTGAATTTCGATATCATCATCAAGCTTTGAACCATTTTTTTGAATTAATTTTATTCCATTGTAATTAGCTGGATTATGTGAAGCAGAAATTATAATTCCCAGATCGTAATCAAACTTTTTCAAGATTATGGGCATTGAGCCCGAAGGAAGAATACCATGATTATATATCTTTACATTTTCAGAAAAGCCTAAAGAAATCCAATTCAAAATTTCATCAGAGGATTCTCTCGTATCGGATATGATGGCGACACTTTTAGGATCAATTAAGATTTCAACAGATGCACAAATTGAAGAAATTAACTCTTGAGATAAAGTTTCTTTCGGGATACCCCTAATACCATCGGTACCAAAATATTTTTTCAATGAACTATTATCTTTTAGTAAATTGCTCTGCTCTTCGGGCTTTCTTTAGGCCGTATTTTTTTCTTTCAACTTTTCGAGCATCCCTAGTTAAGAGTCCTGCCTTTTTAAGTTTTGGCCTGAGTTCAGGATCAAATTGTATTAACGCTCTAGAAATGCCTAAGGCAACAGCATCTGCTTGAGCAGAAAGTCCACTTCCATTTAAATTCACCTTCAGATTAAATTTCTTTTCCATTCCAACGATGTTAAATGGTTTGTTTATGGTCATTCGCATTGAAGGACTAGGAAAGTAATCTTCGAGGGTTTTACCATTAAACTCAAAGGACCCATCCCCTTCACTCAACATAACTCTTGCTACTGATGTTTTCCTTCGTCCAGTTGCTACTATTGTTTCACTCATTACTATTCAACTACTTTCTTGATGTCAAAACTTAATTCTGATGGATTTTGTGCACCATGTGGATGATTATCATCTCTATAAACATACAATTTTTTTAATATTGACCTTCCTAATCTGTTTTTTGGAAGCATCCCCCATACGGCTCTTTCAATTATTTTTTCAGGTTTTCTCTTTTTTAATGAATTAAAAGACTCTTCTCTTAATCCACCTGGATAACCTGAGTGGTCATAATACATTTTTTGTTCTGGTTTTTTTGATGTTGCTTGTATTTTTGAAGCATTTATTACGATCACATAATCACCAACATCTAGATGAGGTGCAAATTTCGGTTTATGTTTACCTCTTAAAATTTGTGCTATTTCGCTAGCCAATCTGCCTACAGGTAATCCACTAGCATCAACTAAATGCCAGTTTCGCTCAGAAGAATCTACTCCATCAAATGTCGTTTTTGTACTCATAAAACCTTAAAGAATCGTAACGAAACTTAAGTATAAATTGTATTTATATTTATGGAGACTAGTATTTGATTTTCCATAGATATAAACCACTACTTGGAACCATAAATCGATGTCGAGTTTCAGAGGGATTCTTTAAAGATAATTTTAGATCTTCGATACTTATCTTTTTATCAATTACTGCCAACTGAGAACCTACTATTGACTTCACCATATTGTGAAGAAAAGAATTACCTTCAACTGTGTATATATACTTTGAATTTTGATAAGTCCATTTACTAACTTTGATGTACCGTTCGGGAGATTGGCCAGGTCTTAGTTTTGAAAAATTTTTGAAATTATTATTTCCTAAAAATATTTTTGAAATACGATTTAAATAATCTAAATCTAATTTTTTATTAATAAAGTAAACTTGATTTTCTAAGAATGGTAAATCTTTTGTTTTATTTAAGATAAAGTATTTGTACACTCTTGACTTAGCATCATGTCTAGGATTAAATTCTTTACTTGCTTTAAGAATTTTATTAACTTTTATCTCATTAGAAATTAAAGAATTAAAAGAATTGATAAAATTATCATTTAGTGGTTTATTGACTTTTAAACAAAGTATTTGGGACTTGGCATGAACACCTGCGTCAGTCCTACCAGAATATGTCAAATCATAATCTTTTAACAATTTATATAAAATTTTTTCTATTTCTCCTTGAATTGTTCTGTTTTTGATTTGTTTTTGGAAACCATGAAAATTGGTTCCATCGTAAGAGATATCTAATTTATAAGAAAGCAATTTATATTATTATTTTTAATGGGTCTGACGTCCAAAATAAAATAAATATAAAAATGGCTGAAGAAAGTTTTGTATTTCTCTTTTCCATAAAAAAACCAAGTTCGAGTGATTTAGCAACAGCATTATAAATCCAAAAGATAAGAAGCAATATAAAGACTTGGTTAACTCTATCTCCAAAATTCATGAAAGAGTTTTGTAAGAAAAACCAAATCGAGACAAATCCAACTAATCCATGGGAATAACCCGTAATTGTAATTATTGAATTTAAATCAACATTTTCTTTAAATACTCTCCCGAGTGCAAACCACATAACAAGGCTTGAAAATACCCATGAAAATGTTCCATCTAAAACTCCAAAAAAAATTAAATCAAAAATATTATTTATATTTGAACTAAATAAAAGTGGAATATAAATAGCAAATAAACTAAATGTAACAATTAAAAAGGCATTGCCCGTCTCATATCTGTCTTGGGTAATTTTGAGTATTGTTTCAGAGTCAAATCTTATGAAAAGTTTGAATTGTCTCCAAACATCTTTTAATGTATTCAAATTAAACTAACTCTAGTACAGCTAGCTCAGCTCCATCACCTTTTCTATAACTTGTTCTAGTTATTCTGGTGTATCCACCATCTCTATCTTGATATTTTGGACCCAACTCATCAAAAAGCTTTGCTACGACTGCTTTATTTTGTATAAACTTTAAAACTTGTCTTCTGTCATGAAGCGAGCCTTTTTTTGCTTTAGTAATTACTTTATCAACATAGGGTTTAGTAACTTTAGCTTTGGTTAATGTAGTTTCAATCTTTTCGAATTCAATTAGAGAAGCAATTAAGTTACCTATAATCTGATCTTCATGAGATGAAGATCCTCCAAGAAGTTTTCCTTTTCTTGGTCTAGGCATCTGAATTATCTTCCGAATTCAAGTCTGAACTTGTTGGTAAGCTAAGGCCAAGCTCATCTAATTTTGCAACAAGCTCGTCTAAGCTTTTTTGACCAAAGTTTGTTAGATTGAGCAAATCGTCTTCTGTGTATTCAAGAATTTGTCCAACAGTTGTTATATTTTCTCTTCCGAGACAATTTCTTGGTCTTTCCGATAAATCAAGAGCGTCTACAGACAATGAAAGGTCTGGGGAACTTCCTTCTGAAATAGTTAATTCTCCTAATTCAAGACCAATTCCCTCATCAATATCTGCAAATAGCTTCCACAGTTCTCCAAGAGTTTTTCCTACTGAAGATATTGCTTCACTTGGCTCAATGGATCCATCAGTTTCAACATCAAGAATCAATTTATCATAGTTTGTGACCTGACCAACTTGTGTTGGAGAAACTGCATAACTGACTTTGACTACTGGAGAGAACATAGAATCAATAGGTATAAAACTTGAATCACTAGTTTTGTTCTTATCTGCCAAGCGATACCCTACTCCATGAGCTATCGAAACTTCCATGTCTAGTGTTGAATCATTTGATAAAGTACAAATTTTCAGATCTGTATTTACAACTTCTACACCAGCAGGACATTGAATTTGTGCTGCATTAACTTCACCCGGTCCTTTAGCCTTGACGGTTAATGTATGACTTTCTTGATCATCAACTTTAAGAACTAAGCGTTTAAGGTTCAGCAGTACATCTAATACATCTTCAACTACACCAGGTACTGATGTGAACTCATGATTTACTCCATCAATTTTTACACCTGTAACTGCAACCCCAGGTACTCGAGAAAGTAAAGCCCTTCTCATTGTATTACCTAAGGTCAAACCAAATCCAGTTTCAAGTGGTTCGATCGTAAAACTTGCTCTTGACTTATCAAGATTTTCCTGAGATATTTCTGGTCTTTGTAAAATTAACACGTGTTTTCCTTTCTTATATTCTATTTAGAATAAAGTTCTACTATTAATTGTTCTTCAATTTGTTGACTAGCGTCATTTCTTGTTGGCTGATTCAAAACTTCAATACTTTTTTTCTTTTCATCTACTTTTAACCATGATGCATCTTCTCTGTCTTGTCCCGTATCTAAAGTATGTTGGATTACAATGAGGTCACTACTTTGATCTTTAAGTTCAATTTTATCTCCAGGCTTTATTTGTATGGAAGGGATATCAATTAATTTTCCATTAAGTTTGAAGTGTCTATGAGAAACTAATTGTCTTGCCTGAGGCCTAGTAGCAGCAAATCCTGCTCTATAAATAACATTATCAATTCTTGATTCAAGCAAAACAAGAAGATTTTCTCCGGTTATGCCTGGCATCCTTGTTGCTTCTTTGTAATAATTTCTAAATTGCTTTTCAAGAACTCCATACATATATCGGACTTTTTGTTTCTCTTTTAATTGAGTTCCGTAATCAGTCTCTCTCATTCTTTTCTTACCATTTTCCCCTGGTGGGTATGGTCTGTCTTGAAGAGCTTTATCGCCTTTTCTATTTTCAAATACGTTAAAGCCTAATCTTCTTGAGACTCTAACTCTTGGCCCAGTATATCTAGCCATTAATTTCGTCTCCTTTTCTTAGGGCGACATCCATTGTGTGGGGTTGGCGTAATATCTTTAATTGATCCAACATCCATTCCCATGTTTTGCAATGTTCTTACAGCTGTTTCTCTTCCAGCACCGGTACCACTTATTATGATATCTAGTTTATGGATTCCAAATTCAGTTGCTCTTCTAACAGCTTCTTCGGCTGCAACCTGTGCAGCATAAGGGGTGGACTTTCTAGAGCCTTTAAATCCAACTGAACCCCCTGATGTCCAAACTACTGTTTCTCCATTAGTGTCAGATATATTGATAATTGTATTGTTGAAGCTTGCTTTAATATGTGCAATTCCAGAAGGAATATTTTTTTTATTTTTTTTCTTTGATTTTTGCTCTGCCATTATTTCATTACTTTCTTCTTACCAGCAATAGCAAATCTTGGACCTTTTCTTGTTCTCGCATTTGTATGAGTTCGTTGTCCTCTGACTGGAAGTCCAGTTCTATGTCTCATACCCTGGTAAGTTCCAATCTCAGTCTTTCTTCGTATATTTTGAGATACATCTCTACGTAGATCACCTTCTACTCTAAAATTTGATTCTATATATTTTCTTATCTTGGCGACTTCATCATTAGTAAGGTTGTTTACTCTTGTATCTGGATTTATTTCTAAGTCATTACAGATATCTTCTGCTCTCTTTGCACCAACACCATGTATGTATCTAAGTGATGCAATCACCCTTTTTTCTCTTGGTATATCAATACCTGAAATTCTAGCCAAACTTAACCTTGCCTCTGTTTGTGTCTTGGGTTTCTTTTATTGATAACATAAAGCTTTCCTTTACGACGTACTATTTGGTCGTTAGGACCTCTTTTTTTAACACTTGCTTTTACTTTCATTTATGTCTCCAAGTAATCCTACCTCTTGTGGGATCATATGGTGAAACTTCCATTTCAACTACATCTCCGGGCAAAATACGAATGTACCTCATTCTCATTTTCCCGGACACATGAGCTAAAATTTCAGCTCCACTTTCAAGTTCAACCTTAAATGAGGCATTTGGGAGAGTTTCTTTAACAGTCCCTTGGACTTTAATTATATTTTTTTCTTTTTCTACCAAAATGACCCGATTTTAAGACCGATTTACTAGATTAGTCAGATTATGAAGTATTACCAACATTTTTCGTAAATTTACCTTTCTGTAAAAATACATACTTCATCCTCCATTATTCCTATTGTATGCTCCCAGTGTGCAGATTTTTTTCCATCAACTGTCCTCACAGTCCAGCCATCGGGGTCAACTTTTGTTTCTGCCGAACCAAGATTAAACATAGGCTCTATGCAAATTGCCATACCTGTTTTTAAAGTAAATCCTTTATTTTTGATACCATAGTTTGGTACTTGTGGATCTTCATGCATCGAGAGCCCTATGCCGTGACCAACATATTCTCTAACAACACCATAAGAATTTTTATTTCCTATTTTTTCAATTTTATTTCCGATTGTTCCAAGTTTTTGTCCATCCTTAACAAGCTTTATTCCTTCATAAAGTGCTTTCTTGGTAACATCAATTAATTTTTGATCCTCGTCAGAAATTTCTCCAACTCCATAAGTTAATGCAGCATCCGCATGATAACCGTTTACTATACAGCCAACATCAATAGATAAAATATCACCTTCTTCTATAACAAAATTTTTTGGTATCCCATGTACAACAACATCATTAACAGAAGCACATATATATGATGGAAATCCTCTGTAATTGAAAAAGTTAGAAATAGAGTTAGATTTAGTAATTATCTCTTCTGCCTTTTTGTCTAGCTCTTCTATCCTTGTTCCAGGTGAAGACATATTCTCAAGTTCAGAATGAATAGTGGACACTATTTTTCCTGCTTTTTTCATATTCATAAAATCATCATTTGATTTGTATGTAATCATGTTTTCATAAGACCTGAGATATGGTTGAAAATTTCATCTATATCTCCAAATGCATCAACAGTTTTTAGTACATCTTTATCATCATAAAATTTTATTAAAGGTAAAGTTTCATCTCGATACACATCTAACCTAACCTTTATTGACTCTTCTGTGTCGTCTTCTCTGCCTCTTTCAACCATTCGTTTTATTAACTCAGTTTCATTTACTTCAAATAAAATGACAGTTTTTATATTCAAGCCTTCGATGTTAAGACTTTCAGCTTGGGTAATTGTTCTAGGGAAACCATCTAAAATTGCACCTTTTTCACAATCATCATTTTCTAATCTTTCAATAAGCATAGAAGTAACTAGCTCATCAGAAACAAGATTTCCTTTATTCAATATTTCTTTAGCAACAAGACCCAATTCTGTCTCGTTCTCAACATGTTCTCTAAGCATCACACCAGTAGAGATGTGAGGTATGTTAAATTTTTCAGATATTTTTTCAGCTTGAGTCCCTTTTCCTGCCCCAGGTGGTCCAAGAAAAATAGTGATATCCGTCAATCAACAAATCCTTCGTAGTTTCTCATACTTAATTGACTTTCGATTTGTTTCATAGTTTCAAGAGCCACACCAACGGTTATTAATATAGATATACCACTGAAACCTAAAGGAATATCCCAAATTGCTGAAGCTATAGAGGGTAAAACTGCTACGGATGCTAAAAATACTGAACCTGGTAATGTAATTCTGCTAATTATATGAGACAAGTAATTTGTTGTTGAAATACCTGGACGCACACCAGGGACAAAACCACCTTGTCTTCTTATCATGTCAGATTGTCTTACTGGATCAAATTGTATTGTGGTGTAAAAATAGGTGAAAAAAATTATTAACATACCTAAAAAGAATATATAAAACCAACTAGTTCCTTGAGAGTTGGCTAAGTTTACATCAATCCAATTTCTTATTCCTGCGGTAATATTATTATCTTGTGGAAGTGAAGTAGCTATTAATGCTGGAAAGAAGAGAACGCTCGTAGCAAAAATAACAGGAATCACGCCAGCACTGTTCACTTTCAATGGTATATATGTACTTTGACCTCCCATAACTTTTCTTCCTCTAACTCTTTTTGCAAATTGGATTGGTATTCTTCTTTGACCTTGTTCTACGTAAATAATTCCTACAATCATAAGAAAAAACATTAAAACAAGAAAGCTAAATTGACCAATTCTTCCCTGACCAGCAGTAACCTGGTATGCTCCACCAAAGCTTGCAGGTAATTGGCTGATAATACTTGCAAAGATAATTAAAGACATTCCATTACCAATCCCTCTTTGTGAAATTAATTCTCCTAGCCACATGATAAATGCTGTCCCAGCAGTCATAGTTAGTACAATTAATCCAACTCTTGATGGGGTATAGTTTGGAATCAAAGATATTCCTCCGGTTAAACTTCCTCTTGAAAAAATGTAGGTTAACCCAGTCGATTGAAGTAATGCTAAAACAACAGTTATATACCTAGTCCATTGTGTGATAACTTTTTTACCAGATTCGCCCTCTTCTTGAAGTTTTTGTAATCGTGGAATAACAACTGTTAAAAGTTGAAGAATAATACTTGAAGTAATATATGGCATAATTCCAAGTGCAAAAACAGAAAATGTTTCTAAGGCTCCTCCAGAAAATAAATTCAATAGGCCATAGATTCCGGCTTGTGAACCTGAGTCTGTCAATCTTTGTACAGCTTCTAAGTCAACTCCTGGGACTGGTACTGCAGCTCCCAGCCTATACACACCAAACATAATCAATGTAAAAATTATACGTTTTCTTAGATCAGGAATTTTAAACATATATCTAAAAATTGAAAGCTTCACTTTAAACCTCTATAACTTCTACAGTCCCGCCGGCATCTTCAATTTTTTTCTTTGCAGACTCACTGACGGCATGTACTTTTATATTTACAGTATTTGTGATATCTCCATTGCCCAAAACTTTTACTAGTCCTTTTTTTCTTGTTAGACCATTTTGTTGTAAGACATCTGGATCAATATCTCCTTTTAAATTTTTTTCCTGAAGGTCTGATACATTCACTACAACATATGACATTTTTGGAGTATTTTTAAGACCCTTTAACTTTGGTATTCTTCTATAAAGCGGTATTTGACCACCTTCAAAGTAAGCAGGTACTGTTTTACGTGCTCCTGTACCCTTAGTTCCTCTTCCTGCAGTTTTACCTCTTTTACCAGATTCTCCTCGTCCTTTACGAAGCTTAGATTTAGATGATCCTGGAGTTGGTTTAAGATGATGAAATTTTATTTTACTCATTTATTTTACATCCTCTGTTTCAACTAGATGTTTTACTTTATCTAACATTCCGGCAAGACTATCATCCATTTCTCTCACTACAGATGAATTAATTTTTTTTAGACCCAAAGATTTTATAGTTTCTTTAGCTTTAAATCCTTGACCAATAAGAGATCTCCTCAAAGTAATTTTAACCTTTTGCATCTTCTCTAAGCTTTCTTTCTGCTTTTGTTTTTTCATAAGCATCGACCAATCCTTTTGGTGCAATTTCCATAGCCTTCTTACCTCTAAGTTTTGCAACCTCATCAGGTGTTCGCTGACCTAGTAGTCCGTTTAATGTTGCCTTAGCGACATTTAAATGGGTTGGAGATCCTAGAGATTTTGCAAGAATATCCTTGATTCCGGCGACCTCTAAAACTTGACGAGCAGCGCCTCCTGCAATAACCCCTGTTCCAGGAGCTGCAGGTTTAAGTAAAACTTTAGAAGATCCATGTTCACCAGTTATTGTATGAACTATCGTTGAGCCTGCCATTGGTATCGGATGAATATTCTTCTTTGCATTTTCTATAGCTTTTTGTATTGCTAAAGGAACCTCTGAACCTTTTCCGTAGCCAATGCCAGCATTACCATTTCCATCTCCAACAGCTACAAGAGCTGTAAAAGCAAAATTTCTTCCACCCTTAACAACTTTTGCAACTCTGTTTATGTGTATTACGTTTTCTTGTAACTCTACTTCTGCCATTAAAATTTAATTCCTTTTTCTCTTATACCATCAGCTAAAGCTTTGACTCTTCCATGGTAGATGTATCCCCCGCGATCAAAAACGGCTTCTTCTATTTTATTTTTATTTAGAATGTCGCCCATAAGTTCTCCTACTTTTTTTGCGGCATCAATTGTAAGTCTTTCGACCTTTAATTCTTTTGATAAAGTGCTTGCTGAGCCAATAGTTGTATGATTCAAGTCGTCTATAGCTTGCACATAGATATTTTTATTACTTTTATAAACAGCTAGACGTGGTTTATTGGAATCACCATAAACTTTTTTTCGAATTCTAACTTTTCTTTTTAATCTTTGATCTGATTTTCTCATATTAAGCTCCTGTAGTTGCCACAGCTGCTTTTCCAGCTTTTCTTCTAACATACTCGTCTTGATATCTAATTCCCTTGCCTTTATAAGGTTCTGGAGGTTTTATAGACCTTATATCAGCAGCAACTTGTCCTACAAGACCTTTATCTATTCCAGAAACAATAATTGTATTTTGATCTGGTACCTCGAATGAAATACTTTCTACTTTCTTAAATAAAACTGGATGGGAAAACCCACACAATATCTCTAAATCGTTTCCCTTCAATGTAACTCTATGCCCAACTCCCTGGAGAGTTAAAGTTTTTGAATAACCTTCACTTACACCAATAATGTTGTTTGCAACTAATGATCTGTACAATCCATGTAAACTTTTAACAGATTTATCCTCAGATTCTCGATTAAATTTTAGAATACCTTCATTGATTTCAAACTTAATTCTTTCATCCAAAATTTCAGTTGTTAATTCTCCTTTTGAGCCTTTGACAAATATTTTTTTATCATCTAATTTAACTTCAACATTTTCTGGAATAACGATTGGTTTATTTCCTATCCTGCTCATGACCAGACCTCGCATATCAATTCTCCACCTAGTTTTCTTTTCCTTGCTTCGGAATCTGATAATAAGCCTCTTGACGTTGAAACAACCACAGTTCCTAGTCCACCATTAGTCCTTGGTAACTCATTAAAAGATGAATAAACTCTTCTTCCAGGTTTTGAAAGTCTATTCAAACCAGCTATTACTGACTTACCTTCTTCAGAAAATTTAATTGTTAAGTCAATGACTCTTTTTGCACCTTCACCTTTTATTTCAATATCGCTTACGTAACCCTCATCTTTAAATAGCTTCGCAAGTTCATATTTAAATTTTGAATGAGGTATTTCTACATTAGATTTTGATACTAATGTTGCATTTCTTAATCGTGTTAAAAAATCTGAAATTGGATCATTAACCATTTTTACCAAGATGCTTTCTTTATTCCTGGAAGCTCACCTTTTAATGCTAAATCACGGAAAGTGTTCCTTGACATGCCAAACTTTCTTAGATTTCCTCTTGGTCTTCCAGTTACTTGACATCTATTTCGATGTCTTGTTGCTGACGCATCACGTGGCATTTTTGCAATCTTTTTTTGAGCTTCTCTTTTTTCATCGTATGAAGATTCTGGATCTCTAACAATGTCTAATAATTCTTTTCTTTTTGAGGAATAAAAATTAGCAGTTTGTTCTCTTTTATTATTTTTAACTATTTTGCTTGTTTTAGCCATAATTATTCCTCTCTAAATGGAAACCCAAGTGCATTAAGTAAGCCATATCCATCTTGATTATCACTCGCAGTTGTACAAATAGTTATGTTCATACCTCTTATGTCCCTAACTTTATCATATTCAACTTCTGGAAATACAAGCTGTTCGTTAAGTCCAAGAGAAAAATTACCATTGCCATCAAAAGATTTTTTGCTAAATCCTCTAAAGTCACGAATTCTTGGTACAACAACTTGAACAAAACGATCATAAAACTCCCACATTCTATTTCCTCTGAGAGTCACAGAGACACCTATTGGCATTCCTTCTCGGATCTTAAAACCGGCAATTGATTTTTTTGCTCTTTTGATGACTGGTTTTTGACCAGATATTGCAGTTAATTCATCAACCATTGATTCAAGTGCTCGACCATCAGTTGCTGCTTTTCCATCTCCAATATTTATTACTATTTTCTCTAAATTTGGCACTGCATTTGTATTATTTATATTTAATTGTTTTTTTAAGTCGTCAATTAATACATTTCTATATTGTTTTTTTAGTCTTGGAATCATGCTTCATCCCCGGTTTGCGCTAGTACTCGAAATTTGTTTCCATTTTTATCAAATTTATATCTTACTCTTCCACTCTTTTTTTTGACAACTAGTGCTACATTTGAAACATGAATTGGCATGCTTTTATCAATTACACCACCCTGCATGGTTTGTCCCTGTGGTTTTTGATGTTTTTTATTCACATTTACGCCTTCAACCATGACTTGGTTCTTCTTAGGAAAAACTTGTAAGACTTTACCTTCTTTACCATTATCTTTTCCGGAAATTATTTTTACTGTGTCACCTTTTTGAATTTTCATCACAAAACCTCTGGTGCAAGCGAAACTATTCTCATATATTTTTTTTCTCTTAATTCTCTTCCGACAGGACCAAAAATTCGTGTACCACGTGGTTGATCTTGGTCATTTAATATAACACAAGCATTTTCATCAAATCTTATATATGTTCCATCTTTTCTTCGGGTTTCTTTACTTGTTCTTACAACAACGGCTTGAACAATATCACCTTTTTTTATTTGACCTCCTGGAACAGCATCTTTTACTGTTGCAGTAAATACATCACCCAATCCAGCATATCTAATCCTAGAACTTCCTTTTACCTTGATACAAAGGACTTCTTTAGCTCCTGAATTATCTGCAACTTTTAATCTTGATTCTTTTTGTATCATCTGGCTCTCTCAATTATTTCAACAACTCTCCACATTTTTGTTTTTGATACAGGTTTTGTTTCAGTAATTTTTACTGTATCTCCTACCTTTGCTTCAGAGTTTTCATCATGAGCATGAAGTTTTCTAGTTTTCTTTACAATTTTTCCATATTTAGGATGTTGAAACTGTAATTCTATAGATACGGTGATAGTCTTATCTCTACTATCGGAGACAACTACTCCTGTTCTAACTTTTCTAGAAGTTCTATCAATACTATTCATTAGAATCCTGATTTATGCTTTCTTGTTTTACTTTTTGATTAAGAATTGTATTGGCTTGTGCAATTTCTTTTTTTATTTTCTTGAATACAGATGTGTCTTCAATTTGACTTGTTGCCAACGCAAACCTTGAATCCATCAATTCACGCTTTAGATCAAAAATCTTATTTTCTAACTCAGTTATTGATAATTCTTTTAAATCGTTCACGCTCATATGTTCCTCTTTACAAATTTTGTCTTAATTGGTAATTTGTGTCCTGCTTTTCTCATAGCTTCTTTAGCAATTTCTTCAGAGACTCCCGAGACTTCAAATATTATTTTTCCAGGTTTTACTACTGCAACGTAATACTCTACATTACCTTTTCCTGAACCCATCCTTACTTCAGCTGGTTTTTGAGTAACTGGCTTGTGTGGAAATATGTTAATCCATACTTTTCCACCTCTCTTCATGGTTCTTGTTATTGTAATTCTTGCTGCCTCTATTTGGCGTGCTGTAATATAGGATGTTTCTACTGCCTGTAAACCGAAATCTCCAAAAGTTACTTCGTTGCCCCCTTTTGATAAACCTCTTCTTCTACCTCTATGTGATTTTCTATGTTTTGTTTTCTTTGGCATTAACATAATTATTCTTCTTCCAATATTGATTTTTCTTGCTCAAACTGTTGGGTTGCTTCATTTGGTCTTATTTTATTTCCACCGCCAGCTTCAACTATTTTTGAAGATGATTCGTTAGTCTTTTTTCCTCCGCCAGCTTCTAAAATTTTTGATTTCTTTTTCTCCCCAACAGCAGCTTCTACTCTTGATTTTACCGACTTCACTCTTCCTGCTGTAGGGCCTCCACTTGCTAAATTAGCTTCTGCTGCTATTTTGTCTTGTCTAAGTTTGTTAGAAGCTACAACATCACCTTTATACACCCAAACTTTTACCCCAATTGATCCAACAGTAGTTTGGGCAGCAGCTCGACCAAAATCAATATCAGCACGTAAAGTATGTAATGGGACTCTTCCTTCTCGATACCATTCTCTTCTTCCCATTTCAGCTCCACCTAATCTTCCAGAACACTCAACTCTCACACCTTCTGCACCTGCTTTTAATGCACCTGTAACTGCTCTCTTCATGGCTCTTCTAAATGCGACTCTGCTTTCAAGTTGATCAGCAACTGCTCTAGCTAAAAGTTGAGCATCTAGTTCAGGCTCTCTAACTTCAATAATATTGAGTTTTACAGGTTGACTAGATAGATCTTCGAGCCCTTTTCTTAATCTATCAGCTTCCGCACCTTTTCTACCAATGACAACACCTGGTCTAGCTGTATGTATATCAACTTGTACCTTGTCTCTTGTTCTTTCAATATCAATTCTTGATACTGCTCCTTTAATTAGTTGAGAAGATAAAAACTCTCTTATCCTGTAATCCTGATTGACTAGTTTTGTATAGTCTTTATCGCTGAACCATCGTGATTTCCAATCATTTACTATTCCAATTCGAAATGCGTAAGGATGTGTTTTTTGACCCATAACTATTCCCCTGTACTTGCTAGTTCAATTATTAGGTGAGAGGTTCTTTTATTTATTCTTCCGGCCCTTCCTCTTGCTCTAGGTCTAAATCTTTTAAGCGTAGGTCCTTCATCTGCGATAGCTTTTGAAATGTATAGATCATTAGAATTTAATCCAAAGTTGTTTTCTGCATTTGCCATTGCGCTTTGAATTACTTTTGTTATTTCATCAGATGCTTTTCTTTTTGTGAATTTTAAAATATCTAGAGCTTCGGAAACAGGTAAACCTCTAATTAAATTTAAGACAAGCCTCAATTTGTAAGGAGATTGTCTAATATATTTGCTTTTTGCTGTAATTGTTTCGTTTTCCATTAGCTTTGTCCTGGGTGTCCTCTAAAAGTTCTTGTAGGCGCGAACTCTCCTAATTTATGTCCAACCATTGCCTCAGTTATAAAGATTGGGATATGTTGTTTTCCATTATGTACAGCTATTGTCAGACCTACCATTTCTGGAACTACAGTAGATCTTCTGCTCCATGTTTTGATAACACTTTTATTACCAGAGTTTTGCGCATCTTCTACCTTTACCAATAGATGGTTATCTACAAATGGTCCTTTTCGTAAACTTCTTGTCATTATTAGTTTCTGCCTTTTTGTGATCGACCTCGAACAATTGATTTATTGCTGTATTTTTTCTTTTTTCTTGTCTTTGCCTCTGGTTTACCCCAAGGACTCACAGGAGTTCTTCCTCCAGATGATTTTCCTTCGCCACCTCCGAGTGGGTGGTCAACAGGGTTCATTGCAACACCTCTTGTTTGTGGCCTTACGCCTTTCCATCTTTTTCTACCAGCTTTGCCGAGTTTGGTTAATTCTGCTTCAGCATTTCCAACACTTCCAATAGTTGCTCTACAGTCCATTGAGACCGTTCTCATCTCACCAGAAGGTAATCTGAGTAACGCTAATCCAGATTCTTTACTCATTAATTGAACAGATGATCCAGCGGATCTTGCCATTTTTGCACCACCACCTGGTCTTAACTCAACTGCATGAACAAAAGTTCCTGCCGGAATGTTTCTTAACGGTAAACAATTACCATCTTTAATTTCAGCTTTAGATCCAGATTCAACCATGCTTCCCTCATATACACCATCAGGAGCAATTATGTAGCTCTTCTCACCATCAACGTAATGCAATAAAGCAATTCTCGAATTTCTATTTGGATCATATTCAATTCCAGCAACTTTAGCTGGTATACCGTCTTTTGTCCTTTTGAAATCTACTACTCTATATTTTTGCTTATGGCCACCGCCCCTATGTCTAGAGGTAATCCTGCCCTTATTATTTCTACCACCAGTTGATTTTTTTGATTGTAAAAGATTTTTTTCAGGCTTAGATTTAGTAATTTCACTAAAATCCCCTGTTACGTGTCCTCTCATTCCTGGAGTAATTGGTCTGATTTTTTTTGATCCCATATTTATACCCCAAAAGCCTCTATAGTTTGACCCTCTCCGAGGGTAACAATTGCAACTTTTCTTGTGCTTTGTTGACCTAAAACATATCCAAACCTTTTCTTTTTTCCTTTTTTATACATTGTATTAACTGACAGTACGTCAACTTCAAATATTTCTTCTACAGCTCTTTTTATTTCAGGCTTTGTAGAACTTGTGTGAACAAAAAAAGTATAGGAATTTGAATCTGCAATCCGATCATAAGACTTTTCAGATATTAATGGTTGAATTAATACATCTTCTAAATACTTCATTTTTTATCCAATATACTGTTCATTGCATTTTCACTAAAAACTACTACTTCATTAGAAATAACATCAAAAGTAGAAAGTTTTTTAACTGATGTGACTTTAGCTTTTTTTAGGTTTCTAAATGATTTAATTAAAAAATCATCATCTTCTGCATATACAAAAACAAATGATTTCGATATTGATAATTCTTTAAGGGCTTCTGATGCTACTTTTGTAGAAGGCTTCTCAATACCTGAACCATCAATAACAAAAACTGAATTTTCTAATATTCGGTTTGAAAGTGACATATTTAAAGATTTTTGCTTCATTTTTTTTGGTGTTCTATCTTTGTAAACTCTTCCACCTGGACCATGGGCTATACCCCCTCCAACAAATATTGGAGAACGTAAAGAGCCATGTCTAGCCCTTCCAGTTCCTTTTTGAACCCAAGGCTTTGCCCCGGTTCCAGAAACTTGGGACCTTGTTTTAACAGATGCAGTGTTATTTCTTGCGTTCGTTCTATTCCCTTTTGTTACTTGATGTAAAAGTCCGATATTCACATCTTCCTCTAAATTAAAATCATATTGTTTGTCGGATGCTTTTTTATCTTTTAAGGAAAAGGTTTTTAATTTTACACTCATGAATTTACCTTTATTGCTGAAGATATTTGAACTATATTTCCCTTACTTCCTGGTACAGATCCATTTACAAGTAAATAATTTTTTTCTTTATTTACTTCAACAACTGTCACTGACTGAATAGTTGTTTTTTGATTTCCCATTCTTCCAGCCATTTTTGTGCCTTTAAATACATGGCCAGGATATGATGCATTTCCAATAGAACCACCAGCTCGATGAACTTTATGGACCCCATGGCTTGCTTTCTGTCCAGAGAAATTATGCCTTTTCATTACTCCTGAAAATCCTTTTCCTTTGGAAAATCCAGTTATATCAACTTTGTCTCCAACCTCAAAGAAATCACTTACATTTATTTCTTTTCCTGACTCAAGTGTGCCTTCTTCGTGAATAGGAACTTCGAATAAACCTTCTCCAGGCTCAACATTGTATTTTTTATAATGCTCATGTAAAGGCTTTACAACTTTCTTAGCTGAACCAATTGTTAATTGTGCTGCGTTGTAACCATCATTTTCATCAGACTTTATCTGAACAACACGACACCCGGAAACGTCCAATAAAGTTACTCCTAAAGCAACTGAATTTTCATCAAATAACTGAGTCATTCCTATTTTTTTAGCAATAATTGATTTCATAACTTAATCTCTACTTCAACACCTGCGGGTAAATCTAATCTCATCAAAGAATCAACTGTTTTTGGAGTAGGCTCAACTATATCTATAAGCCTTTTGTGTATTCGCATTTCAAAATGTTCTCTAGATTTTTTATCAACATGAGGTGATCTAATTACACAGTATCTATGTATCTGAGTTGGTAATGGAATGGGTCCTTTGACTTTTGCTTGAGTTTTCAAAACAGTTTCTGCAATTTTTCGTGCAGATTCATCAACAACATAGTTGTCATAAGCTTTTAGCTTTATTCTTATTTGTTGATCTTTTTGTTTTGCCATTTTTTCCTCAAAAAAAACCGGGAGTAGAATTCTACTCCCGGTTAAGTTTTATTTACTCTATAACTTTTGTCACCTGTCCTGCTCCAACAGTCCTTCCACCTTCTCTAATTGCAAATTTAACGCCCTCTTCCATTGCAATTGGAGATATAAGTTCAACTGATATCGCAACATTATCTCCAGGCATAACCATCTCAGTTCCATCACCTAAAGTTACCTCACCGGTAACATCAGTGGTTCTGAAATAAAACTGCGGCCTATATCCTTTAAAGAAAGGATTGTGTCTTCCACCTTCTTCTTTTGTAAGAACATATACTTCGGCCTCAAATTTTGTATGAGGTGTAATAGATCCTGGTACAGCAATAACCTGACCTCTCTCTACATCTTCTTTATCTATACCCCTTAATAGCAAGCCAACGTTGTCTCCTGCTCTACCCTCGTCTAAGAGTTTTCTAAACATTTCAACACCTGTACAAACTGATTTGGTTGTTTCTCTAATACCAACAATTTCTACTTCATCATTTACATTTACTATGCCTTGCTCGATTCTTCCTGTAACAACAGTTCCTCGACCAGTTATAGAAAATACATCTTCTACTGGCATAAGGAAAGGCTTGTCAACTACTCTTACTGGTTCTTCAATATAAGAGTCAACTTGTTCCATCAATTCAAGAACCGCGCTGATGCCATCTTCTTTTCCTTCTAGTGCTGCAAGTGCAGATCCTTTAACTACAGGTACGTCATCTCCAGGGAAATCATACTCATTTAAAAGTTCTCTAACTTCCATTTCTACAAGATCAAGTAGTTCATCATCGTCAACTTGGTCAACTTTATTGAGAAAGACTGCTATCGCTGGTACACCAACTTGTCTTGCAAGAAGAACGTGCTCTCTTGTTTGTGGCATTGGACCATCAGCTGCAGAAACAACAAGAATTGCACCATCTACCTGAGCTGCACCTGTAATCATATTTTTTACATAATCAGCATGTCCAGGCATATCAACGTGAGCATAGTGACGGTTTTCTGTCTCGTACTCGACGTGTGCTATCTGAATTGTTATTCCTCTTTCTTTTTCTTCTGGTGCTTTATCTATTTCATCGAAAGCAGTTGCCTCACCTGCACCAGCATCAGCCAAAACTTTAGTTATTGCGGCCGTCAGTGTTGTTTTCCCATGGTCAATGTGGCCCATTGTCCCAATATTCACATGAGGCTTGCTTCGGTCAAATTTTTCTTTTGACATATTTTCTCCTTTTCTAAAAGTTCAAGCTTTTAAAAAGCCTAAACTTCAACCTCTACTCCACGAACACTTGCAGTTATTTCTTTAGTTATAGCGTCTGGGACGTCTTCATAACTATCAAACTGCATCGTGAATGTTGCACGGCCTTGAGTTCTTGAACGCAAATCTGTTGCGTATCCGAACATTTCTGATAATGGGACTTTAGCACTGACAACTTTTGCCGATCCTCTTTGTCCCATTTCAGCTATCTTTCCTCTTCTTGAAGAAAGATCTCCGACAACATCTCCCATAAAATCTTCAGGTGTTACTACCTCTACAGTCATAATAGGCTCCAGTAGTTTTACTCCAGCTTTTTTTGCTCCGTCTTTTAGTGCCATTGATCCAGCAATTTTGAAGGCCATTTCTGAGGAATCAACATCATGATAAGTACCATCTTTCAAAGTTGCTCTCATATTTACAAGAGGATAACCCGCTAGAACTCCAGATTCCATTGCAGCTTCTACTCCAGCATTAACAGAAGGAATATACTCTTTAGGAATTCGCCCACTTTTAATTAAATCTACAAATTCGTATCCATCCTCAATTGGTTCTAGCTCCATTATCACATGACCGTATTGGCCTCTTCCTCCGCTTTGCCTAATATATTTTGCTTCAATATCAGTCTTCTTCTTCAAAGCTTCTCTGTATGCAACTTGAGGTTTACCAATATTTGCTTCGACTTTAAATTCTCGTTTTAATCGGTCAACTAATATATCCAAGTGAAGTTCACCCATTCCAGAAATAATAGTTTGACCAGTTTCTTCATCTGAATTGACTCTAAAAGTTGGATCTTCTTCTGCCAACTTTTGTAATCCCTCTGAAAGCTTTTCTTCATCAGCTTTTGATTTTGGCTCAATGGCTACTGAAATAACAGGCTCTGGAAATGTCATAGATTCTAATTGAATAGGATTGCTGGAATCGGATAATGTATCTCCTGTTTTTGCATTTTTCAATCCTACGCCTGCAACGATATCTCCAGTAGATATAAAATCAATATCTTCTCTTGAGTTTGAATGCATTCTAAGAATTCTTCCAAGCCTTTCGTCTTTTCCAGTAGTTGTATTAACAACTTTGTCACCTTTACTTAATGTCCCTGAATAAACTCTAAAGTAAGTTAATTTACCAACGTGAGGGTCACTGACTACTTTAAATGCAAGAGCAGAAAATGGCTCATCATCAGAATGTTCTCTATTGATTTCATCATCTTCTTTGCCAGGTTTAAATCCTGAGACAGGCTCAATGTCTAATGGTGATGGTAAATAATCAACAACGGCATCTAAAAGAAGTTGTACCCCTTTATTTTTAAATGCACTTCCCGCTAATACAGGTACAAATAAGCCAGCTAATGTTCCTTGTCTAATTGCTTTTTTAATCTCAGCCACAGATAATTCCTCATCACTTAAATATTTTTCTAAAACCTCATCATCAGCTTCTGCAACGATATCCAATAATTCTGCTCTTTTTGTTTTTGCTTCTTCTAATTTATCATCTGATATTTCACTTATATCCCACTCAGAGCCATCATCTTTTGTCCAAGTATGAGCTTTCATTTCAATTAAGTCAATAACACCAATAAAGTCAGCCTCAGATCCAATAGGTATTTGTAAAACTGCTGGTTTAGCTTCAAGTCTTTCAACTATTGATTGAACGTCATCATCAAAATTAGCTCCAGTTCTATCGAGCTTATTTATAAAACATATTCTTGGAACATTATATTTGTCTGCTTGTCTCCATACTGTTTCAGACTGAGGTTCTACACCAGCTACACCATCAAAAACTGCCACTGCTCCATCTAAAACACGTAATGATCTTTCAACTTCAACTGTGAAATCAACGTGACCAGGAGTATCAATAATATTAATTGTGTGATCGGCCCAGCTACAGGTAGTTGCTGCAGATGTGATCGTAATCCCTCTTTCTTGTTCTTGTTCCATCCAATCCATAACAGCAGCACCATCATGAACTTCTCCAATTTTGTAGGTTTTTCCTGTGTAGTATAAAATTCTTTCGGTAAGAGTAGTTTTGCCAGCATCAATATGAGCCATGATTCCAATGTTTCTTAAATTTTTAAGTTCAACTGTTCTCTCTGACATATTTACTACCACCTGTAATGAGCAAATGCTCTATTTGATTCTGCCATCTTGTGTACATCTTCTTTTTTCTTTACAGCAGCTCCTGTATTGTTGCTTGCATCTAATAATTCTCTTCCTAACCTATCAGACATAGTTTTTTCTCCTCTTTTTCTTGCAGCATCAACAATCCACCTTATTGCAAGAGTTGTGCTTCTTCTATGAGGAACTTCCATAGGTACTTGATAATTTGTCCCACCAACTCTTCTTGATTTTGTTTCAATTTGTGGCTTGACATTTTCAAATGCAGATTTTAAAACATTTAAAGGATCGCCTCCTGCTTGTTTTTCAACAAGTTCTAAGGATTTATAAACGATACTTCTAGCAACATCTTTTTTGCCATCTAATAAAACTTGATTTGTTAATTGGGATACAAGGACACTGTTAAAAATTGGATCGGCTTCAGTTTTTCTTTTGAGTGATGGTCCCCTTCTCATAATTTTTAACCTTTTTTACTTCCATATCTTGATCGAGCCTGTTTTCTATCGGTAACACCTGAAGTGTCCAATGCTCCTCTGATAACTTTATATCTGACACCAGGTAAATCTTTAACCCTGCCACCTCTTACCAAAACAATAGAGTGTTCTTGTAAATTATGACCTTCACCAGGAATATAGGCAGTCACCTCAGTGCCAGTGGATAATCTAACTCTGCAAACTTTTCTAAGGGCAGAGTTTGGTTTCTTTGGTGTAACTGTATAAACACGCGTGCAAACACCTCTCCTCTGAGGAGACCCTTTCAGTCCAGGTGTTTTTTCTTTAGACACCTTTGACTTACGTCCTTTTCTCACTAATTGTTGAGTTGTAGGCATAAAAATTCCAATCTAAAAAAGTTAATTTTTTATTACCGAAAAAGAAGTATATGACAGATTTGAACTTACAACAATGAATTCTTCATAAGTTTTTACTCTGTATCTTCGTCTCCTTCTTCGCCTAACATAGCTAGCCATTGAGCTGGATTTGGTAAACCTTCATCCTCTGAATCTTCTGAAGCAGACGATGGAGTTGCAAACCCAATTTCTGATACTTCTTGAGCGCCTGGAAGAGTTGGCACAAGTTTTTGATATGCATTTGAACCTGTTCCAGCTGGTATAAGTGTACCAATTATTACATTCTCTTTTAGCCCTGAAAGTGAGTCCGTACTTTTCTTCATAGCTGCCTCAGTTAATACCCTTGTTGTTTCCTGGAAAGACGCTGCTGACAACCACGAATCTGTCGCTAAGCTAGCTTTTGTGATACCCATCAGTTCAGGCCTGCCTTCAGCTGGTGTTTTTCCATCTTTAACTAATCCTTGATTGATGCTTCTAAATAAAGTTGCATCTATCAATTCATTTGGTAGAAGGTCAGAATCGTTTGGTCTAACAATTCTTACTCTTCTCAACATTTGTCTTACAATCATTTCGACATGCTTATCATGAACTTCAACTCCTTGATCACGATAAGTTTTTTGGACCTCATCAACCAAATATTCTTGGCATTTTCGGATACCATTTACTTGTAAGACTTCTTTTGGATCTTTTGGCCCAGTCGTTAACGCTTGTCCAGCCTCAACACTGTCACCTTGATTTACAAGGAGTGTTTGTCTCCTTAAAACTAAAAGTTCGATTTCTTCTTTTTCATTTTGTATTGTTAGGATACGATTGCCTTCTTCAGTCATATCAACTGATTTAACTTTTCCATCTATCAAAGAAAGAACTGATTTACCTTTTGGAGTTCTTGCTTCAAACAGCTCAACAATTCTAGGAAGTCCTGATGTGATATCTAGACCTACAACCCCACCAGTATGAAATGTTCTCATTGTAAGTTGCGTTCCTGGTTCACCAATTGACTGTGCAGATATGATACCAACAGCTTCACCATCTTCTACTGGCTTTCCTGTTGCAAGACTAAAACCATAACATAGCGCATCCATTGACTCAGGATCTAAAGAGTTGAAAGGTGTTAAGACGTTTACTGATTCAACTCCCGACTTAGATATGACATCTAAAGCCTCAGCATCAATGTAAGTTCCCTTTGATAATTTCCTTCCATCAGCAAATTCGATAGTTTTTTTGTCTTTCTTTATGTCCTCACTAAGCACTCTTCCAAATAAAGTTGAATGTAGATATTTAGAAGGCTTGCCATTTTTATCTACTGTTTTTTTATTAGTTCCCTTCCAGTCAATATTTTCATCGCCGCTGTCTTTAACAACAATTCCAGCTGCAACATCTACTAATCTTCTTGTTAAATATCCCGAGTCTGCAGTTCTTAATGCTGTGTCAGCAAGACCTTTTCTCGCACCGTGAGTTGAAATAAAATATTCAAGAACTGACATGCCTTCTCTGAAGTTACTTTTAATCGGTCTTTCAATGATGTCACCTTTAGGATTAGCAACAAGTCCACGCATACCAGCAAGCTGTCTTACTTGCATCATGTTGCCTCTTGCTCCAGATTTGACCATCATATCAACTGGGTTAAATCTTTCAGATTCTAATTCTGCGCTCATGGCATATTGCACTTGGTCAGTAGCTTCATTCCAAATTTCAATAATTTTTTGTTTTCTCTCTGTTTCAGTAATTATGTCGTCTTTATATAGTTTCTCGACTTTTTCAGCTTCGTTTTCATATTTTTCAAGAATTTGAGTTTTACTTGGAGGAGTTTTTACGTCTGTCATCGCAACAGATAAGCCGGCTTTGGCACCAAAATTAAATCCTACTCTTTTCATAGAATCTAAGAATTCACGAAGTTCAGCTTTATTATATGTTTCAATTACTTCTGAAATTATTTTTTTCATTTGTGGCTTTCTTACAGAAGCTTCTATATATGGGAAGTCTGAAGGTAATATTGCATTGAAATGTAATCTTCCAAGGGTTGTATTTGTAAGTACGTCTCCAGATGTATATTCAGGAGTTAATAACTCTGAAAATCTATTTTTAATTTTATTATAAATTTCTTCTGATCCTGCAAGATCGCCTACTCTGACCTTTATAGGTGTTTGTAAAGTTATGTGTCCTGCTTCATAAGCCAGTTGTGCTTCGTTAGCATCAACGAAAGCATGCTCCGCTGTTTCTAAATCATCATGACATTCTGTTATGTAGTAAAGACCTATTACCATGTCCTGACTAGGAGAGACTATTGGGTTTCCACTTGCCGGAGATAAAACATTATTTGTTGCGAGCATTAGTACCCTTGCTTCAGCCTGAGCTTCAGCTGACAAAGGCACGTGAACTGCCATTTGGTCACCATCAAAGTCTGCATTAAAAGCTTCACAAACAAGAGGATGAACTTGAATGGCTTTACCTTCAACTAATATTGGCTCGAAAGCTTGAATGCCTAATCTGTGTAAAGTCGGAGCTCTATTTAATAAGACAGGGTGTTCTTCTATTACTTCAGCTAAAACATCCCAGACCTGAGCTCTTGATCTTTCAACCATTCGTTTTGCAGATTTAATATTTTGAGCTAAACCTAGCTCAACAAGCCTTTTCATAACAAATGGTTTGAATAATTCTAGAGCCATCATCTTTGGTAATCCACATTGCTGAAGATCTAAGTGTGGACCTACAACGATTACTGATCTGGCAGAGTAGTCAACACGTTTTCCAAGTAAGTTCTGACGAAATCTTCCCTGTTTACCTTTCAACATATCAGATAGTGATTTAAGTCCTCTACCGCCTGCTCCAGCTACTGCTCGTCCTCTTCGACCATTATCAAATAATGCATCAACAGACTCTTGGAGCATTCTTTTCTCATTACTAATAATTATGTCTGGTGCACCGAGTTCAATAAGCTTTTTCAATCTATTATTACGATTTATAAGTCTTCTATATAAATCATTTAAATCTGAAGTAGCAAATCTTCCACCGTCAAGCTGCACCATCGGTCTTAATTCAGGAGGGATAACTGGAATAACTTCGAGAATCATAGCTTCAGGTGGATTTTTTCCATCAGCAAATGGTTTTATCACTTTCATTCTTTGTATTGCTCTTTGTCGTCTTTGAGCAGATTTTGAATCTAAATCTCCTTTAAGCTTTTGCATTTCAGATTTTAGGTCAACTAGTTGTACTAATTCTCTGACTGCCTCCGCTCCCATTCCACCAGTAAAATATTCATCATACTTGTCAATCATTTCACGCCATAATGTGTCATTCTCTATAAGAGTTTTAGGTTTTAGAGTTTTTAATGTAGAAAAGGCTTCTTGAATTACTTTTATCTCTGCATCAGATTTAGATTTTTTTTGCTTGATCTCTTTTTCAATTTCTTTTGTCCTTAATTGAATTTCAGCTTCAGGAACTTTTGCATTTTCCATTGCTTTTAATTCAACTTTCATTTGTTTAAGTCTTTTGACTTCCCACTCAGTAAACTCTTCTTCAACAATTTCTACTTCTGCTTCAACAGCTTCTTCAATTTCAGATAAATCTTTAGTCCTTTTCTTGTCATCAATTGAAACAACCAAATACGCAGCAAAGTATATGACTTTTTCTAATTCTTTTGGAGACATGTCAAGGAAATACCCAAGCCTGCTAGGTACTCCTTTGAAATACCAAATATGTGTAACTGGAGCAGCAAGTTCGATATGCCCCATTCTTTCCCTTCGAACTTCACGTCTTGTTACTTCTACTCCACACCTTTCACAGACTATCCCTCTATATCTGATTCTTTTATACCTTCCACAAGAGCATTCCCAATCTTTTGTTGGACCAAAAATTCTTTCGTCAAATAAGCCCTCTTTTTCAGGTTTGAGAGTTCTGTAATTAATTGTTTCTGGTTTTTTAACTTCACCAAAAGACCAACTCCTCATTTGATCAGAAGTGGCAAGACTAATGCTTAATTCATCAAAAATTTTTTCCATTATAATTCTGCCTCATCTTCTTCTGGTCTTGTCATATCAATACCAAGTGTTTCTGCAGTTTTGACATATTCGTCGCTGATTTCCTTCATTGAGATTTCTTCGCCAGCAGATAGTATTTCCACATTGAGACATAAACTTTGCATTTCCTTAAGAAGAACTTTAAAGGACTCTGGTATTCCTGGTTCTGGAATATTGTCGCCTTTAACGATTGATTCATAAACTTTAACTCTTCCTACGGTATCGTCCGATTTTATTGTTAAAAGTTCCTGAAGAGCATAACTAGCACCATAAGCTTCTAATGCCCATACTTCCATTTCTCCAAATCTTTGACCTCCAAACTGTGCTTTACCACCAAGTGGTTGTTGAGTAATCATTGAATATGGGCCAGTTGATCTTGCATGTATTTTTTCATCAACTAAATGGATTAACTTTAATATATATGTGTAGCCTACGGTGATTTTTGAATCAAACTTTTCTCCAGTCCTACCGTCATATAATGTTGCTTTTCCATCTTCATTAACAAGAAGATTTCCATCCCTATTTGGATTAACATTTTTTAAAATTTGATGTATTTCATCTTCATCTGCACCATCAAATACAGGAGTTGACACTAAAGTTCCAGGTTTTGCACCATTTGAGGCTTTTGATTTACCCTTAAAGTCATTCCATCCTTCATTTGCTGCCCATCCTAAATGAGTCTCTAAAATTTGGCCTAAGTTCATTCTGCTTGGAACACCAAGTGGAGATAGTAAAATATCCACTGGAGTGCCATCTTCCAAAAAGGGCATATCCTCAATAGGATTTATCTTTGAAATAACACCCTTGTTTCCGTGTCTTCCAGATAATTTATCTCCTACTTGAATTTTTCTTTGTATGGCAACATACACTCGGACTTTTTGATTCACACCAGGAGGTAAGTCAGCTCCGTCATCCCTTTTAAGGATTTGTACGTCAATTACTTTGCCTCTTTCTCCATGAGGAACTCTTAAAGAGGTATCTCTAACTTCTCTAGCTTTTTCACCAAAAATCGCTCTTAATAATCTTTCTTCGGGAGTTAATTCAGTTTCACCTTTTGGAGTGACTTTACCAACCAAGTAATCACCAGGAGTGACCTCTGCACCGATTCTAACGATTCCCATTTCATCTAAGTCCATTAAAACTTCTTCAGCTACATTTGGAATATCTCTTGTGATCTCTTCCTCACCTAACTTGGTATCACGAGCCTCTATCTCATGCTCAGCAATATGGACGGAAGTTAAAACATCTTCTTTAACTAATCGTTCAGAAATTACTATTGAATCTTCAAAATTGTATCCATCCCATGGCATGTATGCGACCAATAGATTTTTACCTAAAGCTAGTTCACCACCTTGAGTACTTGGTCCATCTGCTAAAACGTCCCCTGGTTTAACTTTTAATCCGACTCTTACGAGTGGTTTTTGATTAACAGAAGTTGCTTGATTTGATCTTTTGAATTTTTTGACTTCAAATGTAAACTTTTTGTTTGTTTCGTTCTCTTTTAGAGTTATTTCATCACCAGTAACTGAAACTACTTCACCAGCAATTGGGGATATCAAGGCTTCTCCTGAATCTCGAGCAACATTCTCTTCCATCCCTGTACCTACGTAAGGTGCTTCTGTTGTTACAAGTGGTACGGCTTGTCTCTGCATGTTTGATCCCATCAACGCTCTGTTGGCATCATCGTGTTCTAAAAATGGGATTAATGCAGTTGTCACTGAACAAATCTGTTTTGGACTCACATCCATATAGTCAATATCTTTATCCATTACGAAAGAAACTTGACCACCATTTTGTCTACATAAAACTCTTTTGTTTTGAAATGTTCCGTCATCATTAAGAGGAGCATTTGCTTGTGCAATCGTATATTCATCTTCTTGAGATGCAGTAAGATAAACAGCTTTGTTGGTTTTTACTATACCATTTTCTACTTTCCAATATGGGGTTTCAATAAAACCAAAACGATTTACTCTTCCATATGTAGCTAAAGTACCAATCAATCCAATATTTGGTCCTTCTGGTGTTTCAATCGGACACATTCTTCCATAGTGGGATGGATGTACGTCTCTAACTTCGAAACCTGCTCTTTCTCTTGAAAGTCCACCTGGGCCAAGTGCTGACAATCTTCTTCTATGAGTTAAAGCAGCAATTGGGTTAGGTTGATCCATAAATTGACTTAATTGGCTCGTACCAAAAAATTCTTTTAATGATGCTTGTATTGGCCTTATATTAATTAATGACTGAGGCGTAATTGCTTCGGGTTCTTGTGTTGTCATACGTTCTCTGACAACTCTTTCTAAACGACTAAGTCCCACTCTTACCTGATTCTGAACAAGTTCACCAACAGTTCTTATCCTTCGGTTTCCAAAGTGATCGATATCATCAAGTCTTACTGGAATAGTTCTTCCTAATTTATTTTCAAAATTTTCATCCCCTGCATGAAGTGCTACAACATATTTTATGGTGTCAATTATGTCTTCAATTTGTAACATGCCATCAATTTCAGTTGAATATGTTTCCGCATCTTTTTCTCCATAGTCTCTACCAAGTTTTTGCTCAACTTTATATCTTCCTACTTTTGTTAGGTCATATCTTTTTGGGGTATAAAACATTTGTTTTACTAAATTTCTTGCAGATTCAACAGTTGCTGGTTCACCAGGTCTTAGTTTTCTGTAAAGATCAATTAGGGCTGCTTCTGGAGTAGTATCAGGATCTCTTTCAATAGTATTTTGGATTGATGGGTAGTCTCCGAAGAGTTCGATAGCTTCTTCCTTAGTTTCAATTACACCAAGTGCTCTTAAAAATGCAGTGATGTGTTGTCGTCTTTTTCTATCAACTCTAACTCCAACGGTATCTCTTTTGTCTGTGTCAAATTCGAGCCAAGCCCCTCTTCCAGGTATCATTTTTCCAATAAAAATTTCTTTATCGGAGGTTTTGTCTATTTCTTGTGAAAAATATACACCTGGTGATCTTACAAGTTGACTTACGATAACTCTTTCAGTTCCATTAATAATAAATGTTCCAGTATCTGACATGATTGGGAAATCTCCAAGGAATACAGTTTGTTGCTTAATTTGGCCGGTTTCTCTGTCTAAAAACTGTGCAGTTACATATAGTGGTTGAGAATAGGTTGAATCAGTAATTTTACATTCTTCCAAAGATTTAAGTGGTTCCTCAAAAAAATGATTAAGAAATTCTAGTGAAAATCTTCCTGAGAAATCTTCAATAGGAGAAATCTCATCAAGTATTTCTTTTAATCCTTCTTCAATAAACCATTTAAACGAATCTTTTTGGACAATTAATAAATCTGGAATATCTAGAACTTTTGGAATTTTTGCAAACGAAAGCCTAGAATTCTGAACAGCGGACAATAAGCCTCCTCAAAAATGTAAAAATGATATCCGAAAGATATATTATATAGTTACTCGATATTTAAGTAAACAAATAAGTTAAATTTATTTAAGTTCTACAGTTGCCCCGGCACCCTCTAAGGCTTCTTTTGCTTTATCAGCATCTTCTTTAGAAGCACCTTTGAGAATGTCAGATGGAGCTCCATCTACAAGTTCTTTTGCTTCCTTTAAGCCAAGACTAGTTAGTCCCCTAACTTCTTTAATAACTTGTATTTTTTGTCCACCGGCATCTGCCAAAACAACATCAAATGAATCTTTTGCTTCTTCTCCGCCGGAAGCGTCTCCGCCAGCTGGTGCTGCAGCAACTGCAACTGGTGCTGCCGCTGTAACATCAAATTTTTCTTCAAAAGCATCTAAGAACTCTTTAAGTTCTAAGACAGACATTTCCTCAAAAATGCCTAATATTTCTTCTGTTGTCATTTTTGCCATTATTCCTCCTCTTTACTAATTTCTTCACCAGACTCTTTTTTTTCAATTAGTGCCTGTAATGCAAAACTTGTTTTGTTTGTAAGACCTTTAAGTGCGTAAGCAAGTTTGCTTAACGGGGCATTAAATCCTCCAGCAATTTTTGCTAAAAGAACGTCTTTTGACTCTATAGAAGCTAGAACATTTAATTGTTCAATAGTTAAAGGCTTGTTGTCCATCAAACCACCTTTAACAATAAATGAATCATTTTCGTCTGAAAATTCTTTTAATACTTTCGCAGCTTCTACAGGATCAGACTCTATAACTGTTACTCCTGTTGGCCCAGAAAAATAATCTAAAATATCTTCAAATCCAGCTTTAGTGGCTGCTCTTTTAGCAAGGCTCATTTTTACTACATTAAAAGTAGCCCCTACATTTTTTAAATTTTTTCTTAGAAGTGTCTGTTGACTAACAGTAAGCCCTCTGTACTCTGCTAAAACCAAAGTGTTGGCTTTTTTAAATAAATCTTCTAATTCTTTAACTTTATCTTGTTTATCTTTTCTTACCATAAAAAAATCCTTGCAAACCAAGGACCATCTTTTTACCTGCGATAGAAATTAAGGCAAGCCACTATCGGTCTTTGGTTTAAATTGTTATTGAATTATATATATAACTGAATATTAATGGAGATAAATTACTGATTAATATCTATTTGGACAGAAGGGCCCATTGTAGATGATATGTGCATGGATTTAATAAACTCTCCTTTTGAAGAAGCAGGCTTAGCTTTATTAACTTCAGCAATTACTTCATTTAAATTTTCTAACAGTTTTGATTCATCAAAAGAAACTTTTCCAATACTTAAGTGAATATTTCCAAGTTTGTCATTTTTTATTTCAACTTTACCTTTTTTAAAATCTTCTACGGCTTTTGCTACATTTGGAGTTACTGTTCCAGTTTTGGGATTGGGCATCAATCCTTGTGGTCCTAAAATTTTACCTAACTGTCCTACTTCTGCCATCATTTCAGGAGTTGAAATAACAATATCAACGTCAAGCTTTTCCTCAGAACTAACTTTAGTTGCAAGATCCTTGCCTCCTACTATGTCTGCTCCAGCTTTTTCAGCTTCAGTGAGCTCTTCTCCACCAGCAAAAACTGCAATCCTTACTGTTTTACCTGAGCCGTTAGGGAGAGAGACTGTTGTTCGAATGTTTTGTTCTGGATCTTTTGTATCAATATTTAATGAAAAAACTACATCTATAGATTCATCAAATTTTGCACTTGCTGTTTCTTTGCAAATTCTTAAACCTTCTGAAATATCTTGTCTTTCTTCAGGGATTTGTTTCTTTATATTTTGATATCTTTTACCTTGATTGGTCATATTTCTCCTTTTGGTACATGCGACTTTAGTCTCCCAAAATCTTAATTCTCTACAGTTACTCCCATTGATCGAGCAGTTCCTGCGATAATTTTCACGGCGGCATCTAAATCATTTGCATTAAGATCTTCCATCTTTGCTTCAGCAATTGTCTCAAGTTGAGATCTTGTAATTGAAGCAACTTTTTCTTTATGCGGTTCCGGAGATCCTGATTCCAAACCTATTGCTTTTTTAATTAAATATGAGGCTGGGGCTGTTTTGGTAACAAAGGTAAATGAATTATCTTCAAATATAGTTATCTCAACCGGAACAGTTTCACCTTGCCTGCTTGAAGTATCGTTGTTGAATGCTTGAACAAAATCCATAATATTTACACCGTATTGCCCCAATGCTGAACCAACTGGGGGTGCAGGAGTTGCTCCTCCACCAGGTATCTGTAATTTTAATTTTGCTTTTACTTCTTTTGCCATAATGATTTAATTCTTAACTATATCTGTAAATCCAAGTTCAACAGGTGTTTCTCTTCCAAATATATTAACTAAAACTGTAACTTTTGATTGATCAAGATTAATTTCTTCAATTATGCCGTTGAAATCAGCAAATGGGCCAGTTGTAACTCTTACTGTTTCTCCAACTTCAAAGTCAGGTTTGAATTTTGGACTCTCTTTTTTAACTTCTACTTCTTCATTAGTTCCTAAAATTCTTTCTACTTCTCTTTTTGAAAGTGAAATTGGTACTTTACCGGAACCAACAAAGCCAATTACTGATGGAGTGTTTCTGATTTCATACCAAGTAGTATCATCTAGATCCATTCTTACAAGAACATATCCAGGAAATGTTTTCTTTTCAATATTTACTTTTTTTCCATTTCTTATTTCGACTACTTCATCTGTTGGAATTACAACTTCGTAAACATTATCCTCTAGATGAAGATTCTTTATTCTAGTTAATATGTTTGTTTGAACTTTTTTTTCATGGCCAGATTGTGCATTTAAAACGAACCATTCACCAGGAAGGTCATAAGGATGAAGAGGTGCTTCTTGTTCTTGCTCTACTTCTTCATTTTCTAATTCTTCTACAACTGTGTCTTCACTCATAAATCATTCTCCAAGAGATAACATGCTAATTAATGTATTTTTAAAACCAAAGTCCATTCCAAATATTAATAGAGTCATCGTTATTATTGTCACAATTGTTACGATTGTAAAAGTCGATAGAATTTGAGTTGAGGGCCAATTTACTCTCTTTAATTCTGTCCTAACTTCACCCATATAGTTAGAAATTCTTTTAAATCTTGAAACTTTTTCACTGCTATATTTACCAATATTTCTATCGGCTCTTTTTGCCAAGCGTTCTTCACGCTCAGACATTCTTCTCATTTCTCTATTCATTTCATTCATAATTACCTCGTTAGCAGGGGCGGTGAGATTCGAACTCACAACCTCCGGTTTTGGAGACCGGCGCTCTGCCAGTTAGAGCTACACCCCTAATCTTTATCAATATCATCAATCTTGTTAGAAGAGCGCTTTATTCCAAAAACTAAAATTAACAATGATATTAAACCAATTAAAGATAATAGTATTATTTTTGTACCCTTATTTGTAGTTGTTTTTACTTTTTTATCAAGCGAATCAATTACTTTGGAGGCAAAATCACTAGGTACTTCAACTTCTTTATTTACCTCAGATTCAAGTTCTTCTCTGAAAGCTTTATATCGTTTTCCAGCTACTTGGCATTTTGGACAATAGGAAATATGATTGTCCGAATCAAAAAGAAAATACTTACCACTTAAATATGTTCTCATCATTTGACTTCTTTTTCTTCTGCATATGAAATTGTCTTTTAAACTATCTAATAATTCTCTCACGCTTCAATCTCCTCAAGTATATTTCTTAGCTTTTGGTGAGCTCTATGAAGTCTGACTTTTGCAGCAGTAACACTGATGTCTAGATAATCTGCTATTTCTTTATGGGACCTTCCTTCGATATTTTTAAGTTCTACGATGATTCTTTGCTCAAGAGGTATTTGATTTAATGCTTTTCGAAGTACGACTGAAAGATCTGAGTTAATTGCTACTAGCTCTGGATCTTTTTTTTCATCTATTACAACGGGCTCTTGTGTATCTTCGATATTTAATGAGTAGTGTTTTTTTGCTTTTTTTCTTAGTGTCCATGCCGTGTTGACTGTTATTCGGTATATCCAGGTCCCAAATGTAGAATCTCCTCTAAATTTTTCAATTGCTTTCCAGGCTCTTATGAATGACTCTTGGGCCACATCATTTGCAAGTTCTCTGTTTCCAGTCAATTTAAATGAGAGAGAAAACACTAAATCTTGGTGTCTTTTAACAAGCTCTTCGAAAGCGCTTTTGTCTCCTAGTTGGGACTTTTTTACAAGCTCAGAATTTGATACTTCTTCACCGAAGTGATTAAGTTTTGCAATATTTTCCATCTTATTTAAGGATAAAGTAAAAAATTACTTTTTCTATCTTTTTTCTCGATGAAGTGTGTGTTTTCTTAATCTTGGACTATATTTCATTAACTCCAGTCTATCTGGGGTGTTAGTTTTATTTTTTGTAGTCACATAATTATGATCACCAGTTTCAGTACATACCAATGTGATTGGTGGTCTCTTGTCTGAAGCCATTTTTATTCCTCCTATTTTTTTGTAGCGGCGGGCAGACTTGAACTGCCGACCTCACGATTATGAGTCGTGCGCTCTTACCAACTGAGCTACGCCGCCAAACCTAATTAATTATAGACTTGGGAGCCCTCTTCCGGGTTTGAACCGGAGACCTCTTCCTTACCATGGAAGTGCTCTACCAGCTGAGCTAAGAGGGCCAGTGCCGGGAGAAGGATTCGAACCTACGTAGGCATAGCCGGCAGATTTACAGTCTGCTCCCTTTGGCCGCTCGGGCATCCCGGCAATAATTAGTCTTTTTAAAGTTTAGATTATATAGGAATTTTCGTAAGAGGTAATTTAATTTGATTAGGATTAAATTGTGAATAAAAAAGTAGGAGAATTACTAAAAAGATGGCTTGATAATGGCTTAATCAATCAAGAAACTTATGAAGAGATAGTTAATTTCGAAGAAAATTCTGATCCAAACCAAAAATCTAAAGTTGCTAGAGCAATAACACTTATAGGAGGATTGTTTCTTTTATCAGGTCTTCTAGGCACAATTCCATTATTGTGGACGAATCTTGCTTACTGGGCTCAACTAGGACTTTTAATTGCAACTACTTATTTTCTTTTCTATGCAGCTGGATATAGCGAAAAGATTGAAGATGGAAAATTATTTATTTTTAAATCTATTGAAAGAGTGAGCTCATTTTTATTCTTAATATCAAATATATCGTTTGGTGCAACTATAACTTTTACTTTAAATATTCTTCAAGAAACTGAGTTTATAGATGTTAGTGAAGAATTGTTATATGTTATTGTTTCTTTCTTTGTTCTCTTATATGCAATTTATTTATTTCAAAGAACAAAACTAATTTTTCAACATGCTGGATTATTTTATTGTTTATGTTTTTTCTTGGGAGCTACTGGAAATTTAATTTTTCCAAACATTGAGCCATGGGCTGGAGGACTTTTTCTAATTGCTATTGGAAGTGTCTGGGGTATCAATACTTATTCAACATTGCTCAAGCCAAGTTGGCTAGGTTATTTTTTATCAACTACAACTGTTTCAATAGGTTCAATCATTTTTATAGAAGACTTGATCGATAGTGAAATAATTACTATTTTGATTCTTATCTTTGGTTCTATATTTTACGTTTGGGGTAGCATCCAGCTTTCAGAACAAGTTATCTTTTTTATTGGAGGATTAGGTCTTGTTATCAACTTACCAAGACTAATTACTGAAATATTGCCAGATAACATCTGGCCACCATTAATTCTCTTTTTAGTAGGAGGTGTCCTTGTGGTCGTTGGCTTGTACCTAAACTCTATTAGAGCAAATATAAAGACAACTAAACCTTAAAGATTTATGAATAAAGTTAATTTACCATTATTTCTTTCTTTAATGATTTTCCTTGCAACAACAATAATTGTTGGCGTTTTTGGTGTTATTCCTTTACCAGAATACGGAAACCTCACTAGCAATATGGAATTTGATGGAAAAATAATTTATAGGGTTGAGATTGAAAGCCAAAATCTTATTCCTCCAGCGCCAGATATTATGGATGAATGTATTTTTTCCGTAGACCTAAATAATAATTTACTAAAAGAGGAAAAAATTATTTGTACTAGTGATCTCGAATATGACTTGGGTTACAATATCAATTTTTTTGATGCTCAATTATATGAAGAGCGAGATATCTTAATTAGATATTGGGATGAATCAACCAATACCGAAATGGGTTTAGTTATTGAATTAAATAGTGGAGAAATATTAGATAAAATTAAAAATCCTAATTTTGCTGAAGAGTCAAACAAAATGAATATATATGGTGAAAAGCTTATAGACCCTTGGGAGACATCAGATTATGACTCAAGAGTTATAACTATTTATTATCACACCAGATATGAATCAATAGAAGTATATCGTTCAAAAGCTCCAACAAATTATAGATTCGAATCATTGAAATGGTCTCATGATGGAAATAGCATAGTTGGAATAGATTCAGAGAATAATCTTCTATTGTTTTCAAAAGATAAAGAATTCGATCCTGTAATTGTTCAATTTGAAGAATTAAATCTTGAACTTGAAAATTTTGAGGAAAAAAGAATATTAAATCTTTTAGGTTGGACTAATTAAGAAAAATCTTTTTCTGGCCTAACGCCAATCTCACTAATAACATGCGCTGCACTTTTATTAGCAAAGTTTGCAGACTCATCAATAGTTAAGTTTTTTTGTAATCCATATAGGTAGCCAGCAGCAAAGAAATCTCCTGCTCCAGTTTTATCTATCACATTAGCCTCTGTAGCTTCAAAGAAATATTCTTTATTGTCTTTTAGAACAATTGCGCCTTTTGATCCTAATGTACAAATCAATTGTTCTAATTTTGGAAAATTCTCTTCAAAGAATTTAAAAGATTTTTCAGTTGTATCTTGTAAAGTTAAAGCTTTCAATTCATCTTCATTACAAAAAACGTAATCAATATTTTCTTTTATTAAATCTAAAAAGCTATCTCTATGCGCTTCAACACAAAAAACATCAGATAATGATAAAGCATTTTTACCTCCAGATAATTTATTTACATTGGAGGCATACATAAATGCTTCTTTGCTTGGTAACCTATCCCAAAGGTAACCTTCCATATACAATATATTGCATTTATTTATTGCTTGCTCATTTAGGTCACTCATCGAAAGCTGTGCTCCTGCACCTAGATAAGTGTTCATTGTTCTCTCTCCGTCAGGAGTTATAAATATTGCACACAGTCCAGTTTGATCATCTCCTTCTTCGTAAACAGTAAGATCTTCTAGTCCGTGTTCGGATAAACTCGATTTAAATTGTTTTCCTAAATCATCATTTGAAACTTTTCCGATAAAGCCTGCCTGTCCTCCTAGTACAGAAATCCAATAAGCTGTATTTGCAGCTGATCCACCAGCTGCATATGTAGGGTTTGGCATATTTTCTAATAAAAAATTAGATCTCTCTTTATCAACTAGAGTCATTCGAGCTTTGTTTAAATCGAGCTTCTCAATGATACTCTCATCAATTTGCTGAAGCGTGTCAACTAGTGCGTTTCCAATGCAAACTATCACAAATTGATTTTAAATGATTGTTCCAGGATTTCCATTGCTAGAAATTATTTCTCTTGAAAAATTGGATAGTTTTTTCATTCCACCCAGTAAATTGTAAGAAATTATATCTTTTGTTCGTAAAAATTCTGAAACTTTACCAGATCTTTGCCCTGATCTACAAACAATGACATATTTTTCATTTTTTTCAAACAAATTTAATTTATCTGTAATGTCCCCCATTTTTATATGTTCAGCTTCCGAATGATGCCCGTACATCCACTCGTCATCCTCTCTAACATCAACTAACTTCCAACCATCATCAAGTTTTTGCTGAAGATCTTCAGGCTCAATCTCTGAATTGATTTCTTCTTTATCTATATCTGATTCCACTAGCACCCTCTCTAAGCCTTCTTACTCTTTCTTTTGTTGGTGGATGAGTAGAGAATAATTTTCCTAATCCAGAACCTGAAAATGACTTCAGAGGGTTTGAGATAAAAAGTTGACTTACAGCTGGATTTACATCTAATGGGTTTTTAGAATACATTTCTATTTTTTCTAAAGCAGATGCAAGTGCTAAAGGATTTCCAGAAATTAATGAACCTGTTTTGTCAGCCCCATATTCTCTTGTTCTTGAAATAGCCATCCTGATTATTAATGATGCAATTGGTGCAGCAATAAAAGCTATCAAAATTATTGCTGGATGTCCATTTCTATCTCTTCGCCCACCTCCCCAAAAGTACATTCTTGACATAAATGAAATAGCTGCGGCTAACATCGCGGCAATACTTGATACTAAAATATCATTATTCTTGATATGAGAAAGTTCATGAGCCAAGACCCCTTCTAATTCATCTCGGTTTAATACTTTTAAAATTCCAGTTGTTACAGCAACTGCAGAATTTTTTGGATTCCTCCCTGTTGCAAAAGCGTTAGGTTGATCACTCTCAATAATATATAGTTCAGGGACTGGCATTTTTTCTTTTTGAGACAAAAACTTAACTATATCTTTGACTTCTTGATACGTACCATCCTCAATTTTTTTTGCTTTAGTTGAAGCCAGTGCGATTTTTGCTGAATTAAAGTACATAATAAAATTGAATAAAAATGCAAAAAATAATGAAGAAATCAAACTGAAACCTAAAGCTTGAGCAGTAAATACTACTATCAGTGTCATTACTGTTAACAATGTAGTAGTTTTTAAAAAGTTCATAATTTTATTATAAATTGCAAGAACTTATACTTTTTTTGCTTCAAGGGTATAAAATCCTCCAAGCCCTCTTTCATTATGAATTGCCTCAAGGCCAACTAGTTCTGACTTAATTTTTAGCTGTTCAATATTTGAGGTTTGATGTAATTTATCTTTTAATTCTTGATATAGATGGTCGTAACCAAAATTATCAAGAAATTCATACTGATAGATCAATTGGACTTCAAAATTATTATTCGAAAAATATTTTTTTAAAAAAGTAAAATTTACATCATAAGTAATATCCGTTTCCGTTGGCATGCTTATTGGTTCAGATGAAAAATGATGATCCTTGTAAGTTCTTATAGTTGATTTATATGGTTTTGAATTTCGATCATCATATCTAAAACCATAATCAAAAATCAACAAATATTTTGGATCAATTTGTTTAATTAACTCGTCTAAGAAGTATTCAGAATTTAATTGTATTTCTAGATCATTATCCTGATTATTAAAAAAATTATATCTCTCAATCCAATCAATATTTTTTTCTCTCATTTCAACTTGTCCATAAACTAGATTTTCATTTTTATCAATCTCTACCGTTTTCTCAAACCATTGATTGTCAATCTGCTTTCCAACAGAGCAAGGAATGTTATCAAGAATTTCGTTCATGTAAATTGCATCAACGTTCTTATTCATGTAACTTTCTAGATTATTTTCAAGAATTATATTTTCTTGATTCAGAGCTTTTTGAGCATTTTTGGATAATTCAGTTACATAAATATCTTTTGATAAATATTTTGAGATTTGTTTAGCAAGTGAACCTGTTCCTGCTCCTATTTCTAAAATATTTGAATCATTATCTAAATTGTTTGAAATTAACCATTTTGAGACAAAAATCCCAAAAAAATTTGAAACTTCCGGTGATGTAAGGAAATCACCTTCTTTGCTTGAGCGAACTTTACCGTTTAAAAAATAACCAAATTCGGAGTACAAAGATTCCTCCATAAATTCATCAAAGTAGAAAAAATTTCTATCATATTTTGTTTTAAGATGATTTATAAATTTTTGATTTTTCACGAAATTTTTTAACTATTAAAAAATATTGAAGATGCTTCCCCTAAATTACTGAATATACCTGGAAAGATTCCTGAAACTATTGTCAAAATTAAACTTACAAAACCAACAACTCTTAATGGACTTGGAATCAAAGTATCGTTATTACTTTTTACATTTTCATTTGGACTGTCCATCCATATGATTTTTGAAATTCGTGAATAATAAACAAGTGCAATTACTGCATTTATAGCTCCAATAATTCCAAGAGAAAGACCAAAGATTTCACCTGTGCTCAATAAGCTTCTAAATACAACAAACTTAGCAAACCAACCTCCTAATGGTGGTATCCCTGCCAAAGAAAAGAAAAAGATTACAGCAAAAATGCCAGCTAGAGGCATCTCTCTAGCAAGGCCTCCCCAGTCATACATGTCATCTGATTGAATATTTCTTTGGAGTAGGTTTATAACTAAGAAGGCCCCAATGTTCATGAATGCGTAAATTATTAAATATGTAACACTTGCATACACCCCATCTTCATAATTACTTGTTATCCCTGCAACTGCCATAGGTGCAAGAATAAATCCTGCTTGAGCAATCGATGAGTAAGCAAGCAGTCTTACAGGATTAGTTTGCTGCAACGCTGACAAATTACCAACAAACATCGTTATACCTGATATAAAGACGAGGATAATTCCTAAGCCCTGACCAGAGTCGTAAAATACTTTAGAAATTAAAATTATTAATGCAACAAAACCAGTCGCTTTAGAGCTAACAGACAAATAAGCAGTCACTGGAAGTGGAGCACCTTCATAGGTATCTGGTGCCCATGAATGAAAAGGAACAATTGATATTTTGAATCCAATACCAGCCAAAATTAAGATTGCACTAAGTAATGTAACAGGTGATTGGTTTAAATCAGATTGGATTAATGTATTTGCAATGTCTGAAAAAACTAATTTTCCAGTAACACCATAAAGTAAAGAAAATCCGTAAAGAATTAACGAAGCCGAAAGAACCCCTAATAGAAAAAACTTTATGGATCCTTCATTTGATTTTTGATCCCCTTTTTTCCATCCAGATAGAAGAAACATTGGAGTAGACGCTAATTCAATACCGATAAACATAGTTAACAAATCTCTAGAGGAGGTAACAACCAAAGCACCAAGCAGTGAGCTTAGTAACAGAAAGTAATACTCTCCTTGATAATATTCGTCACTTTCAACAAAATTAACAGATAGTAAAAAGGTTAAATAAGTAACTAATATGAAAAGCCCTTTCAAAATCAAGGAAAATTTATCAATTACATAACTTCCTTCAAAAAGTATTTCTGGTGAACTGTAGTTTGCATACTGAAAAATGATTGGCACAAAAGCTATCAAGGAACCAAGTATCGAGACAAGTGCAACAATGTACTTAAGTTTTCTTGGAAGTAACAAATCTAAAGATATAGCACTTACAATTGTCAAAATAACAATCAGTTCACTTGAGATAGCGAAATAATTGATACTAATTTTTAGCCTCCGAACGCTTTTGCGACAAGAGCAATTACTGCATCATTTGTTGCCCCAAATATAAGTTTTGGAAACACTCCTATTAAAACAGTAAGAATAACTAATGGTATCCAAGCAACAAGTTCATAATTATCAGCATCATGAAGTTCTTGGTCAATCCATTCTTCCTTAGGTTCTCCTAGATTTACTCTTTGAAGCATCCACAATAAATATCCTGCAGTTAGAACTGTACCGATGGCACCAGCAACCATGGATGATCTAAAAATAGTGACATTAAGACCTGGTAAAGGATTATAAGCACCAAGTAAAGCCATAAATTCACCCCAGAATCCAGCTAAGCCCGGTAATCCAAGTGATGCCATTGCTGTAAAAGCTAAGATTGCACCTGTCTTTGGTAGAAGTTTCATATTCCCACCTAGTCTTCCCATATCTCTTGTGTGGTACGTATGAGCCATGGAACCTGAAACAAAAAATAACAGTCCGGTAATTATTCCGTGCGCAACCATTCCAATCATTGCTGCATTAATCCCAATTGAAGTAAGAGACGAAATCCCTAACATTACAAATCCCATATGACCAACTGAAGAAAAAGCTATCAATCTCTTTAGATCTGTTTGGGCAAGGCAAGCGAGAGACCCGTATATAATTCCAATTGCAGATAATATTGCAATTGCTGGAGCCCAAGCAACAGCCTGTTCAGGAAGAATTGGTAAAGCAATCCTTACAAAACCATAAGAACCTAGTTTTAATAAAATTGCCGCTAATAATACTGATCCAACGGTTGGTGCGGCTGTATGAGCATCAGGTAACCAGGTGTGTAAAGGCCACATTGGAACTTTTACAGCAAAACCCAAAAATAAAACTGCAAAAACTAGAGTTGCAAATGTTCCAGTGAAAGCACCATTGGTACCAAGTTCAATAAGTTCTGGAATGCTAAATGTTTTATTTCCTCTGAAATATAAACCTAAAAATCCTAAAAGCATAAAAGCGGATCCAAACAATGTAAATACAAAAAATTTGATACTTGCATAAAGTCTTGTTTCAATATCGTTCTTTAGTCCGGAAACACTTCTTACTGTTTTATCGCCCCAAATACCAATCATGAAATACATTGGAAGTAAAACAAGTTCAAAAAATACAAAAAACAGTATTAAATCTAGTGCGACAAAAGTTCCGTTCATTCCAGTTTCTAGAATTAAAATTAAAGACATCATGCCTTTTGCATTTTTTGGTTCAGGTAAATGTTCGAAAGAATAAATAATTGCTAATACAGAAATGAATGTTGATAAAAGCAATAAAGGCAATGAAATTCCATCAATGCCTATTTCATAATTTGAATTTATACTGCTAATCCATGAGACTTTTGTTCCTAGCTGAAGTTCAGCAGCATCATTAAAATCAAATTGTAGGGCTACAACTAAACTCACTAAAAAGGTGACAATCGCTGATCCTAAAGTTATTAACTTTATTAACATCTCTTGTTTTTTAGGTATCAGAAAAATAAATATGGCAGAAATTAAAGGAAGGAATACAACAATCGTAAGACCTAATCCACTATCTAAAAAAGAAAAACTACTCAATACGTCCCATTCTCATTCATAACACTAACAAAATTATTAAGCTAATAACTATTACTCCAACTAAAAAATACATCAAATATTGCTGAGTTTTTCCAGTTTGAATTAATTTAACCTTGCTTCCAATTGTATCTGTCCCTGAGGAAGATAAATTCAATACCTTGTCGATTCCTTCTTGATCCAGATTCTTATAGACTATATCACCAGCTTTAGATGCAGTTACTCCAACACCGTTGACAAATCTGTCGAGAATATTTGTATTGAATGAATCAATAAATTTTGCAAAAGTAATTTTTACTGGATCGATTATGAATTTGAAGTAGAAAAAATCTAAATAATATTTATTCTCTAATATTTTCCAAATAGGTTTTATTTTGATTTTTTGATCTCCATCTACGGCCTTTCCAGATAATTGATATACGTAATACGCAAGTCCTATCCCAAAAATTCCTGCTGAGAAACCACTAAACATTGCAACTAGATCGAAGGATTCCGGATGATATTCTACAATAGCATTCTTCCTTGTTGTAACCCATGTTGTAAAACCTGTATAAACACCTGGAATATTTACCCATCCTGCAACAATCGCAAATCCTGACAATACTATAAGCGGTATAGTCATCATTTTATCTGATTCATGTGGATGTCCATCTCCTCGATATTCTCCAAAAAAAGTTAAAAGAACTGCTCTTGTCATATAAAAAGCAGTTATAAAAGCACCCAAAACAGAAATAATAAAATAAATATTATGCCCTTCGTGATTGAGTGATGCGAGTATTTCATCTTTTGAGAAAAAACCAGCTAATGGTGGAAGTCCTGCAAGTGCAACTGTCCCGATGATGAAAGTTGAAAATGTTCTTGGCATTTCTTTTCTTAGTCCCCCCATTTCCGACATATTATTTGTATGAACTGCATGAATTACTGAACCAGCACCTAAAAATAATAAAGCTTTAAAAAAAGCATGAGTCCAAAGATGGAAAAGTCCAGCAGTATATGCTCCAGAGCCCATAGCTGTCACCATGTATCCAAGTTGACTAACGGTTGAATATGCCAAAACTTTTTTCAAGTCATCTTGTACAACCGCTACCAAGCCTGCTCCTAAAAGTGTAATAACTCCAAATAAAAGAACTACATCTAGTGCCTCTGAAGCCATGCCTTGATAAAAAGGAAACATCCTTCCAAGAAGATAAACTCCTGCAGTAACCATTGTTGCTGCGTGCATCAGTGCTGAAACTGGAGTTGGACCAGCCATTGCGTCAGGTAGCCAGACGTGAAGTGGAAATTGAGCACTTTTACCCATTGCCCCAATAAAAAGGAGAACTCCTCCTAAATAAGCCACCGTCTTTATGTCTTCATAGTCATGAGTTGATTGATATAAAATTTCAGAAATCCTAAGTGTTTTAGTAGATAGTGCAAGAACAATAATTCCGATCATTAAACCTATGTCTGCAATTTTATTAGTGATAAAAGCTTTCATAGCTGCAGATGAATTTTCTTTTTTCTCCCAGTAATGGCCTATAAGTAAATATGAACAAACTCCAACAAGTTCCCAGCCAATTAAAAGTTGAAGAAGGGTTGGAGAAGATACTAAAACCAACATGCTTCCTGCGAATAAAGTTAGCGAAGTAAAAAAGAATGTGTAACGTATTTCACCTTGCATATAGTTTGTTGCATATACAAATACTAAAGAGGAAACAGTTCCAACTACAAAATACATCATTATTGATAATCCATCTACAACCCAACCAAATTCAAGATCGTAAGACCCTATACTTCCAACATTGATAAAAAATTCGTTAGCAATACCTTTAGTCGCATGTTCATAAAGTAAAGCTGTACTATATAAAAATATAAACAAGACTGTTCCTAAAGCTAATTCAGCTCCCTTTAAAGGAAGATATTTACCTAGAAAAGTTATAAACAAAGCTGCAAGAAAAGGTAGTACAACAATTAACCACGTAAATTCTGCAATTAAGCCACCATCTGTATATTCTGGTTTTCCTTCTGCAAGAAAATTTACAAAATTTTGATTTACCATTTCATCAAATCGAATTCATTAATATTTGCAGTTTCTCGATTCCGAAAAAGCATTAATACAATTGCTAATCCAATACCAACTTCAGCTGCTGCGATTGTGATAATAAATATCGAAAATATTTGACCATTTAAAAAAACATCTGAAAGCATGGCATTAAATGCAACAAAATTTATATTTACGGAATTAAGAATTAGCTCAATTGAAAGCAAAACCATTACTGCATTTCTTCTAACAAGAATTCCATAGATTCCTATAGAAAATAATGCTGCTGCTGCAATAAGTATGGGTTGAATGCTCATATTTGGTCCTCGTCCATTAATGCATTATCTTTTCTTGCTAGTGTTATTCCGCCAATTAAAGCTCCCAATAAAACAAAAGAAACTAACTCAAAAGGAAAAACAAATCTACTTAACAAAATTTCACCTAATAGCTTAGTTGATGTTCCCTCACTAATTACAACTGTTGAATCGAATGTTTGTAAAAGAATATAAGTAAATATTCCAAAAATTGAGAGCGATATCAAAGTAGCAAATATTTTGTTTTGATCATTATCTAATTCAGCATTTGGACCTAAAGGAGCTCTTGTAATCATCACCCCGAATAAAAATAAAACAATCACTGCTCCTATATATACAAGAACTAGTACCAAGGCAACAAACTCTGCAGATAATAAAATGAATAAAATAGCGGTAGTAGCTAGCGTAAAAACTAAAAATATAGCAGCATGAATAACATTTGAAGTAGTCACTACTTTTATTCCACTAAGCAGAAGCAACAATAAAAGAAAATACGAAAATATGTCTATTGCTTCCATTAGCTCTCTAAGCCTGGACTTTCAGGAACAGTCTTTAACCATTCATCAAGTCTGTCTTTGTCGTGAAGCATATCTCCCATAGAAAACTCGGAATATTCATATTCAGGTGACCAGAACAAGGCATCAAAAGGACACACCTCAACACAGATTCCACAATACATACAAAGTGCATAATCAATATCGAAGCGATCAAGTACTGCTCTGCTTCTTTGGCGCCCCCCTGGTTTTGAAGGTGGTTGTAATTCTTTGTGACCCTCTATGTAAATACACCAGTCTGGGCAAGATCTTGCACACAACATGCAACTTGTACAAGCTTCTGAGTCTAGAGCAATTACTCCTCTTGTTCTTGGTGCAAGAACTTCCTTTTCAAAAGGATAATTGACGTTTGGATTTTCAAAAAAAGGAAGAAGGGTCTTGAACATATTGCCAATAACGATTTTTAATCCAATCAAAAATCCAGGAATCCTTGGTTTAAATTTTTGCATTAAAAAACTACCTTCATGATTGCCGTAACCATTATATTCAAAAGGGAGAGAGGTATAAGCACTTTCCAAGCTAGAGTCTGAAGTTGATCTTCCCTGAATCGTGGAAATGACCATCGTATAGCGATAAGAAGAAACGCTAATGTAAATGTCTTTCCGATTAAAACTAGTGGACCATAAAAGTTAACCCATTCTGTTGGTAAAAGTGGAATATGATACCCACCTAAGAAAAGAGTTGAGGCAATTGCACACATTACAAATAAATTTATATATTCAGAAATATAAAAAATTAGAAATCTAATCCCAGAATATTCTGTCATAAAGCCCATAGTTAATTCAGATTCACCAATTGGCATATCAAATGGTGTTCTCATCATTTCAGCAGTTGCAGCAATCATAAAAATAATAAAAGCAATGCCCTGTCCTGCTATTACAAAAGGAAATCCAAATTCAATCTGTTTTTCAACTATTCCAACTGTTGACATAGTTTCAGCTTGTATAACGACACCAACTACAGATAAAATTAGTGGCAATTCATAGGCAATAAGTTGTCCCGCTGCTCTTAAACCACCCATTAGAGAAAATTTGTTTGCAGAAGACCATCCTGCGGTAAGCACTCCGATAGTGGAGATGGAGCTGATTGCAAGTAAAAAGAAAACTCCTAATTCCAGATCGCGGACAATTAATGTTGGACTTAATGGAATAATTGTGAAAAGGCCTACTACAGCAGCTATAACCCAAGCTGGCGCCCACTTAAATACGGGCTCATCAACATCTTTTGGAATGATCGTTTCCTTTTGAAAATATTTTGCAGCTGTTGCAAGTGGAAATATAAATCCTCTTAAACCAACATGAAGAGGTCCAGGTCTCCTTTGCATCCAGGCAGAACCTTTAACCTCGAGCAAAGTAAGTCCTAAAGCCATAACTGGAGCTGTTGCTAAAACAACCAAAACTTTGATAAGAAGTTCACTACTAAAACTCATCTATCAACATCTCCAAGAACAAAATCTAAACTACCCATTATTGCTATCAAGTCAGGAAGCAATGCCCCTTCAAGCATGATTGGCAAAATTGAAATGTTACTAAATGAAGCTGTTCTTATTTTTAACCTATATGGTCCTAAACCACCTTCAGAAATAATATAATATCCCATTTCACCCTTTGGATTTTCTGCTCTTACATATGTTTGTCCTTTAGGAACTTTTATAACTTTTGGTACCTTTGCTTGAATTGGTCCAGAAGGCATGTCTTCAATTGCTTGTAAAATAATTTTTGCAGATTCTCTCATCTCAGATGTTCTTACAGACCATCTGTCAAAACAGTCACCATTTTCACCTATTGGTATTTCAAAATCAAATTTGTCATATGGCAAGTAATCTGATTGTTTTCTCAGGTCGAACTCAACACCTGATGCCCTTAATATTGGTCCAGACACTCCATACTCTTCAGCAACTTCTTTGGTTAGAACACCTACCTTTTTTGTTCTAGCTTGAAATACTTCATTTCCGCCTATTAAATCTTCAAATGTATCAACAGCTTTCAAAACTTTTTCCATTGCAACTTTGGTGTCATGATAAAATCCTGCTGGCAAATCCTGTATATCTTTTTTTGTTGTTGGTCCAGCACCTGCCACAGGTTTTACACCACCAATACGGTTAAAGTTTGGATGGAATCTTCCACCAGTGACCGATTCAAGCAAATCAAGAACTCTTTCTCGATCTTCCATAGCTAGGAATATAGGTGTTAGTGCACCAATCTCAAGAGGGAAGGCACCATTAAAAACAAAATGTGAACTTATTCTTGCCATTTCAGTCAAAATTAATCTAATGTATTGTGCCCTTTCAGGTACTTCAATTTCCATAAGTTTTTCTGCACCAGCGATAAATGGAATCTCATTTGCAAAACCTGAAACCCAATCAATTCTATTAACTAATGTTGTTACTTGTGGATAAGTTCTGACCTCTGCAAGCTTTTCATAACCTCTGTGCATATATCCAAGAACAGGTTCAACACTAGATATTTTTTCTCCATTGACTTTAGCTACTAACCTTAAAACTCCATGAGTTGATGGATGCTGAGGGCCAATATTTAAAGTCATATCCTCTGTTTCAATTTCTACAGAAACTGATGCTTCAGATAAAAATGGCATATTATTTGGATCCATAGTTTGAGACATTAGCTACCTTTTTCTTCTACAACGATACTGTCTTCAGGCATGCCTTCAACATCAACATCGCCTGGCCAAGGTTTTACTTCTCTACTAATTAGTTCAAAAGATTTCAAAAGAGGATTTCCCTCATAATCATCAGGTAAGTAAAGTTTTGTCAGATTTGGATGGTTTAAAAAATTAATTCCAAACATTTCATATGCTTCTCGCTCATGCCAATTAGCACCAGCAAATACATCAACTAAAGATTCAATCTCAGCATTTTCTTTAGAAATTACTGTTGAAGAAATAACTAAATTATTTGAATTTGTTTGAGAAAGACAGCTAAGTATTTCAAAACTTGGTGTTACAGGTTCTTTGGGTGCATCCCCAGTTTTTACTTCATTGTCCCAATCAACCGCTGACAACCAATTAAAAAAACTTAGATTAAAATCTTTTTTTAAAATTTTATGAGTATCAATCCAAGATGAGATATCAACATTTATTTTTAAAGTATCAAAGTTATAAGACGTGTTTTTAAAAGAACTTTGTATTGAATTTATAAATTCGTTTTGGTCAGACTGGTTCAATGTCTTTTTCTCTCCACTTTTCATTCATATTTTCACCTTTTATTTTTTTCTGAAGTAAAACAATTCCCTCTTGCAGTGCTTCTGGTCGAGGTGGGCAACCTGGGACATATACATCAACAGGAATGAGTTGATCAACGCCCTTTGTAACTGAATATGAGTCCCAATACGGACCCCCACTATTTGAACAAGAACCCATAGAAATGACATATTTTGGTTCAGGCATTTGATCATACAATCTTTTTACAGAAGGTGCCATTTTGTCTGTTACAGTACCCGCAACTACCATCAAATCAGCTTGTCTTGGAGATGCAGGAAGAGGAATGATTCCTAATCTCATAAAATCATGTCTTGGTCCACTAGCGGCCATTACTTCGATGGCACAACAGGCTAGTCCAAATTGAAAATACCACATATCATACGCTCTCGCCCAATTAAGTATTTTAGAAATAGGCTTAGGAACTCCAAATTTGTCTATTACTCCCATTTCAAGACATCCTTTCTAATTGCATAAATTAAACCAAGCAGAAGAATAAAAATAAAAATAAACATCTCAATTAAACCAAAATATCCAAGATTCTCGAGATTTAATGCCCATGGAAAGATAAACACAGCCTCAACGTCAAATATTACAAAAAGTAACCCAAAGATATAGTATCTAACATATGTTTGGCTCCATCCCCCTCCAACAGGATCTACACCACACTCATAAGTCTTAATTTTTTCTGGAGTAGGTTTCTTTGGACTAAGCAATGCAGATAAAGAAATAAAAACTAAAAACAATAAGAGTCCCAAACCTATCATTGCTCCAACCGTTACGTAATCTTGAAAATAAGAAATCATATATTAACTTTAGTATGCTTCTAAAATTTTAGTTTTTTTTAAAACATCGGTGGAATTCTTTTGTAAAATTTTTTGATGGATAAAAAAGAATTTCTTAATTCTCCAAACATAACAGACTTGATAAAAACAATTGTGAACAAATTATGTTCTGAAGAGGTTTTTAAATCAGATAGTAAATTACGTTTAAAGAAATATGAAAGCTCAATGAAAAAAATTAACTTCATATTAGTAGATGGCCTTGGTAGTAAAAATATTGAGAATTTAGACAATATACTTACACAGAACCAGACTGATGAAATTGTCTCAACATTTCCAAGTTCAACAAGTGTAGCTCTGGGATCAGTCAATTTAGGAAGCGACCCAATAGAAAATGGGTTGATTGGATATTACCATTTTGATAAATCCGAAAATAAATTAATTAATACACTGAATTGGAGAGGTTCGGAAAATTATTTACAGGATAAAAATTTTTTTTCTAATCAAAAAACAATTTGGAACATTCTCAATGAAAAAAATATAGTTTTTAATGTCATTCAACCTAAAGATTTAATCAACACATCTTTGTCAAAACATTTATATAGAGGAGCAAATCAAATTGGATATGAAAGTTTAGATGAGCTTGGAGAAATATTCACCCTACCAAATATTTTAGATAATCAATTTAACTTTTTATATTATCCCGTGATCGATGTTGCTGCACATGTTTATGGTACAAATAGCGAAGAATGGTTAATAGAAGTTAAAAAGTTTTCTGAGTTTCTATCGGAAATAACAAAAAGTGATGTGGGTCGATACACTTGTTTAACAGCTGATCATGGTGTCATAAATGTAGATGATAAAAATAGACACAAGATTGTATATGATGATTCAGTAAAGATTTATGGAGACCAAAGATCGGTATATATAAATGGAGATATGAAAAAAATAAAAAATATCTTTAAAAATATCCCTGGACATTTCCTAGAAAAACAAGAAATAGAATCACTCATTGGATTGCCAAATGACGATGAAAGAAATAACTTTTTTCCTGAACATGTGTTCTTACTTGATGATGGTCATATTATTTTTCCAAATCATCTGAGTGCAAATTTAAGAGGATACCACGGCGGACTTACACCTAAAGAAGTCGCCATCCCATTAATTGAGATTGTTAGTTAAAAATGGTTTTGTCATATATAGGTATGGTTTTTGTTTTTGTTTTAATGTTTTTTTTAATTAAAAAAATTAAATAATTTAATTAGGTTGGTAGGTTCCAAAGAATACTTGCCAAGCTAAAGCTGTTTTTGCTAGAAGACTCAACCATATATATGCTCTTTCTCCATACAAGTAGTCTTTCCATTTTCCAACACCTTTATATTGGAGAACCATATTTATGGAAAAAGTATTGAAGAATAAAAATATACTTACAAATATCCAAACAACAAATTGAGGAACTCCTTGTGGATTGGAATCAGTTGCTACTCCGTCACCTATCAGATTGATAAATATAAATATCCATGGTGTAACACCAACTAAACACCCCATAATGTAACTTGTCCAATCAACTTTATCAGTATATTGGTTATTAACTTCCATCATCCAACCAAACCAACACATGGCAGCATTCATAAAGAAAATTCCAAGAAGGGCCCAAACATCATAAATTCCAACAAGTAATGCAATAAGGACAATCATTACAGAAGCGCTTATTGAATATTCAATCCATCTAACTTTGTTGATTCCTTTTGCAAGATCTTCTTGATATTTTTTATAAAATGGCCCAGAAATCAAAAAATGTGCAACAGCAGAAGCTAACAAAAATGTAGCCACGGCTGGACCAAAGTTCGTTATTTCTCTCCAGATTTCTAACTCTGGAACAAGTGCAAAAGATGAGGGATCTTCAGGGCTGCCTACACCAACCAGTTGAGTAAGCGTAATAGGCACAACAAAATCTGAATTTACAACAGTTCCTAGCCAAAATAATCCAGACCCTTGAATCAAGTGCATGAAGCCCATGATGATATTGAAACGTCTTAGTTTCCCTATTTTTTCAGATATCAAATTCCCCCCTTTGACACTCACATATTAATATGGAATTTACAAACATCTACTTAATTATGAATAAACAAGAAATGTATCAAGAAATCCAAAAAATGCTTAATGAAATTGAGGTTATCTCAAAATCTCTATCCTCATCAAGGGAATTTATATCAGAAAATTCTAACAAAAGAGCAAAAGAGAGATTAGCTGAAATAGAAAGCGATTTACAAAATATTGCAGGTAAAATTTCAAAAATTAATTCAGCGCTTTGAGGGAAAAGTAGTAACTTCGGTTACATCGATACATACTTGATCCCCTGGCTCAAAAATCATTGAAGGTAAGGATCTTGCTCTAAAAACTTCACCATTTTTATTTTCAAATGAGATCACTTGATCATGTCCATAGAATATACATTCCTTTACAATGTAATCCCCATTAGAGTCTAAATTAACTTCTATACATTCTGGCCTAATTGATACATCTAAGTCTCCATCATATGCTGAATTGAATGTACCAAGCGAAGTTTTTACTCTTCCATTTGTAGAGGTTCCTTTTATGATATTTGGATCACCGACTGAGTTTGCTACTGTTTGACTAATAGGATTTAAGTAAATCTCTTGTGGGGTTGCGCTTTGTATGACTTTTCCATTTTCAAGGACACTTACAATATCACAAACTGATAGCGCTTCTTCTTGATCGTGTGTAACGATAATTCCAGTAGTTTTTGTTGCTCTTAATAAAGAAACAACTTCTTCCCTTAAATCCCTGGCCATTTGTGCATCTAAACTTGTAAAAGGTTCATCCAATAATATGACTTCTGGTTTTGGGGCTAAGGCTCTTGCGATCGATACTCTTTGTTGTTGGCCTCCAGAAATATCTTGTGGGTACTTATTTCTATATGGTTGTAAGTTAGTCATGTTAATTATTTCTTCTAATCTTCCATTTTTAATTTCGTCCTTTGACAGACCGAATGCAATATTTTTTTCAACAGTTAAATGAGGAAAAAGAGCGTAATCCTGAAAAACCATACCAATTTTTCTCTCTTCTGGTGGAATATTAATTTTTTTGTCATAAATTACTTTATTATGCATTTCAATTGTTCCCTCGTCAGGATTTTCAAATCCAGCCAATAGCCTTAAAGCTGTTGTTTTACCAGATCCGGAAACACCTAGAATTCCAAAAATCGAACCATACCAAATATCAATATTGAAGTCTTCTAACACGATTTCGTCGCCATAAGATTTTGATAATGATCTAGCTCGAATAATTAAATTATCAAATACCATTTTTAAACCTCTAAATTCCTAGTACTTAATATATAAGTCGGAATTGCACTTATTGCCAACAATATGAAGGCCGAAAATGCAGCTTGAGTAAATAACGCTTCAGATGCAAACGACCATACATCAACTGCCATAGTGCTGAACTCTGTTGGTCTCAGTAGCAGGGTCTGAGGCAACTCTTTCATTGTTGAAAGAAAAACAAGTGCACCACCAGCAAATAAACCTCTATATATTAATGGGAAAGTAATTCTTCTAAATGTATCTATTTTTGACTGTCCAAGGCCAAGACTTGCCTCAATATAGGATGACTTCACTTGTTCCATTGAAGCTTGACCTCCACCTATTGCCTGAGGTAAAAAGACAATCAAATAGGAAATTACTAGTGCAAAAAAACTTTGATAAATAGTAGGAAATAATTTTATGGAGATGAATAATATTGAAACACCTACTGCGAGATGAGGTAATCCATAAAGAGATAACATTATCTTTTCAAGAAGGTCACCAAATCTAGATTTGTATTGAGATATCAGAATTACGATAGGCATAGCTATAATTATTGCAAAAAATGAGGTTGTTATCGCAGCTGAAAAAGATCCAAGGATTCCAGGAATTGAAGAACTAACATCGTTCCCATAATAAATTCCTCTTAATAACCAAAAGCTCAATACAGAAATTGGAATAATCAAGCCAAGAAAAACTACAAGGCCTAGAAACGAGTAAGCGATTAATTTCCCTTTACCATTAAGTAATATTTTTTTTGGTATTCTTGGCGTTCCTGATACTTTTGCAGACCTTGAGGTATCAGATCCTCTTTGAGCAAAACTAATTATTAAGGCTAGAACAATTAGAAGGCTTGAGTAAAAAATTACAGGGTCTCCAAGTATGCTCAATTCATAATATGCATAAATAGCTTTCGTAACTGTAGAATATCGCATTAATGAAACTGCTCCGAAATCAGATATAACATAAAGTCCCACCAATAATCCAGAATATATTATGGGCTTTTTAAGCCGGGGAATAACAACATTCGTATAGACTTTGAATTGATTTACGCCGAGAGAACGGGCAGCATCTTCAACTGTTGAATCAAGATTCCTCAATGCACTTGTGCAAATGAGCTGTACATAAGGGTAAGTAAACAAAGTTAAAACTAACCAACTTCCTAAAAAACCCTCTATTCCAGCGATTTCATTAATACCGTACCTGTTAAAAATTTGAACGAATAATCCTTTGGGAGAAAATGCTGAAATATATGTCAAGGCCCCTATATATGAGGGTATAACTAATGGAAGTGCACACAAAGTGAATAAGATTTTTGATCCAGGAAAATCAAACCTTACGGTGATAATTGATATTATTAAACCAATTATCAAGCTTGAAAATACAACAGCAAAAAATACTATTAATGTATTAAACACTAAACCAAAAACATCCCATGATTCGAAAAAACTAGAAATAGATCTTGAGAAATTAAGAAATCTCCAAAGCATATAAATTACAGGAGAAATAAATATTACTAAAATTAGCGAATTTATTGTTAACAGAGTTTTTGGGATCCTCACATTTATAAGGATATCTATGATTTTAAGTTATTAAAAGAAAAATTCTGGCCAAGTTTCCTTGGCCAGAATCTTATTCGGTTTCGAGCTTACTAGTTAATTTAATGACTGACTAGAAACCTGCCTGCGCAATCAATTCAACAGCTTTTTCCTGCCAAAGTGCTAACGCTGACCAATTTAAATTCGATGGAGAATTCAAACTGTTTATATCTGGTAATAATGCATTTGGTGTTACACCTGGTACGAGAGGGAACTCATATACGGTATTAGTAAAATGCTCTTGAGCACTTGTTGAATGTAAATATTCAATAAATGCTAAAGCTGCTGGTTTGTTTTGACTAGTTGACAAAACACCTGCACCTGCTGGCATCACCATTGCACCACAACCACCATCTAAAAACACATTCTTAATAGGAGTATCACCAGCTTCAGCCAATGTTCTCAATGTGTAATAGTGATTAATCATTCCAATGTCTAGTTCACCTGCAGCTGCGGCAGCAACTTGAGGTGAGTTCTTTGGATATTCTGTATATCCCAGTCCATTGATAGCAGTTAACCACTCAAGAACTTTTTCTTCACCATCAGACTCAATCATGCATGCAATCATTGCAATAAAAGATGAGTTTGTTGGTGCAAGTCCCAATCTATTTCTAAATTTTTCATCATTTAAACCATAAATATCAGAAGGTAATTCGGCATCTGTTACATCTCTTGTATCAACAACTAAAGATCGAGATCTTCCTGATGTACCTACCCAAAAACCATTTTTATCAACAGCCCATGATGGGACGTTATCAAGTAAATCAGCTGGCAATCTATCAAATAGACCTGCTTTGGCTACAACGCCTAGACTTACTGGATCTTGTGAAAGAAAAACATCTGCTGGGCTAATTGCACCTTCAAGTTCTAAAGTCCCAGCTAGTGCAGCACTCTTTGCATATCTAACTTCAACTTTTACCCCTGAAGTAGCTTCAAAAGCAGCAATTACATCAGCAACTAAGCTTTCTTTTCTACCACTATAAATAACAAGTGTTCCTCCAACTTCTGCCTCAGGTTCAGCCAGAGCAGCTTCAACAGCAGCGTCAATAGCTTCTTG
>OCZA010000006.1_pt1 | contig 65054 bp, 72 predicted proteins | sample 1539021 | NCBI WGS metagenome assembly OCZA01 (sample SAMEA2619376, study PRJEB22493) | marine metagenome | biome: marine biome (ENVO:00000447); feature: surface water layer (ENVO:00002042); material: "saline water (ENVO:00002010), including plankton (ENVO:xxxxxxxx)" | depth 5 m | reverse complement strand
AAGTGGTTCAACGCCCAAATGTTTAAGAAGCTTTTCTTCTAATAGCTTGCTGGTTTCTCTCAGCAATATGCAGCCAAACCTTCGCGGATCTATAAATTGCAATACTAAATCATTGGAAAAATATAACTGAAAATGTGTATGTTTAATCGATTTTAGTTCTTTTTTTTTACCAATAATTATTCTTCCGGACATACCGAGGTGAATAATAAGAGAATAGTCATTCGATAACCTTAAAATTATGTATTTTGCTCGCCTCTCTACATCTAATAGTGAGCTTTTATTAATTTTATTTTTTAGGTTTATTGGTACAGGATATCTGAGTTTTTTGACAAATACCTCTGTGTCTTTGATCTTTAATCCAATAAGTTTACTTTTTATCCCATTAACTACAGTTTGAACTTCAGGCAACTCAGGCATATATTTTTATATATTAATTATTAGTTATAAAATAAAAGATACTTAACTTATCAAATATTTATTAGATGGAAACAAAAGAAGTCTTTAATTCAGTTGCAAGTAAATACGATATTATGAACGATGTAATGTCTATGGGCGTTCATAGGTATTGGAAAGAATTAATGATTGATTGGCTTTCACCTCATGAAGAAATGAAAATAATTGATGTCGCTGGTGGCACAGGAGATATTTCAAGGCGCTTCCTTAAAAGAGTTAATGGAAAAGGTAAGGCTATAGTCTGTGATCCGAATGAGAATATGGTTGAAGCAGGAAAAAGAATAAAGCAGTATTCAAATGATATTGAGTGGGTAGTCGCACCAGCTGAGGAACTGCCTTTTGAAGATAATACTTTTGATGCTTATTTAGTTTCTTTTGGTGTTAGAAATTTTAGTGATCTTAAAAAGTCCTTGCAGGAAGCAAAAAGAGTTTTGAAACCCGGTGGTAGATTTCTATGTCTTGAATTTTCTAAGGTTAAAAATGAATCTTTATCTAAGGTATACAACTTATATTCTTCATTAATTCCGATATTTGGAAAAGTTATTGTTGGCGATGAAGAGCCTTATAAATATTTAACTAGAACAATTAAAGAATTCCCATCACAAGAAGAGTTTCTAGAAATAATTAAAAGTTCAGATTTTGTAACAGTTGACTACCGCAATATTTTTAATGGAGTAGTTGCAATGCATTCAGCAGAAAAGAAAGAATTATGATAAATAATTTTTTTTTTCTATTAAAGATAATCAGAATATTTAAAGCACACGACATATTACGACTAATAGGTCAAAATGTGAGATACAGAATTATTTACACAATAATCACTCAACTTTTGTCTATAGGAGTTTCTAAAAATAAAGAACTAATGAATGACTCAGACGGAGTTAGGGTTGCTAAAGCATTAAATGAGCTAGGCCCCTCTTTCGTCAAATTGGGCCAGCTAATTTCAACACGGCCAGACATTGTTGGAAATACTATTGCAGATGACTTGTCTATTTTAAGAGATAATTTACCACCTTTTTCAAAAGATATTGCAATTAAAATTGTAGAAAGTGAGTTTGGAACAACTATAGATAAGGTATTTACTGATTTTAGCGAACCAATTGCTGCGGCATCTATAGCTCAAGTTCACTTTGCAAAAATAAATAATAATGGGGTTGAAACTGAAGTAGCGGTTAAAATACTCAGACCTCAAATTGAAAAAATCATAGAACAAGAAATGTCACGCCTAGAATGGCTGACTTCTTTCATGGAGAATTTTAAGGAATTTGAGAGATTAAGGCCTAATTCAATTATAAAAAAAGCAAAAGAAGTGATCAAGTTTGAACTGGACTTGAGATATGAGGCAGCAGCTGCATCAGAACTTAGAGAGAATACTCAATTAGACGGGAGTTTTTATGTCCCACTAGTTTATTGGGAAAAAATTACTCAAAAAATACTTACCATGGAGAAAATTAATGGAATCCCAGCAGATAAAATCGAAAAACTTAATGAAAATAATTATGATATCAAAAAATCAGCTGAGAATTTAATAGTAAATTTTTTAAGACAGTCAATCAGAGACGGCTATTTCCATGCAGATCTTCATCAAGGTAATTTATTTTTAAATAAAAATGGAAATTTACTTGCAGTAGACTTTGGAATTATGGGAAGGCTTGATAAGAAGAATAGATCTTACCTAGCAGAAATTATTTACGGATTTATAAAGCAAGATTATTATTTGATAGCTAAAATTCATCAAGAAGCTGGACTAATTGATAAAAGTCAATCTACTGAAGACTTTTCACAAGCTTTGAGGTCAATTGGAGAGCCTATAATTAATCAAAAAGCAAAAAATATTTCTATGGGCAATGTATTAATTCAACTTTTTGATATAACAGAACAATTTAATATGTTTTTACAACCTCAACTTCTTTTGCTGCAAAAGACTATGATTACTGTTGAGGGCGTAGCAAGAAAACTGGATCCTGAAATAAATTTCTGGGAAGTTTCTAAACCTGAAATAGAAACTTGGCTTAAAGATGAACTGGGAATAAAAAATAGATTAAAACAAACACAGGAAACGCTTCAAAGTATTGCACGTAAAATGCCAGATATTCCTGATTTTATCTCAAGAGCCGATCAAGCTTTTAATATCATCACTGAAGGCAATTCAGATAATACACCCCAAAAGACTAATAGAAAGTACTTTATAATTGGCGGAACGGTCTTAATTTCAAGCTTGGCTTTAATTATATCATTGATATAGAATACTTTTTTATAATTGTATTTACTTTTCAAGATAAACAAAAAAGTATAACTCTACGGAATGAATAAAACAAAAAAGGTATTGTTAATCATTACTGGTGGTATTGCCGCTTATAAATCGCTTGAAATAATAAGGGGTCTTAAAGCCAATAACATTGATGTTACTTGTATTCTAACAAAATCAGGTTCAGAATTTGTAACACCCTTATCCATTGAGAGCTTATCAGAAAATAAGGTTTATACAGATCTATTCAACTTAACTGATGAACATGAAATGGGTCATATACAACTTTCCAGACAAGCTGACGTCATTCTTGTTGCGCCTGCAACAGCAAACATCATGTCCAAAATTGCGTATGGGAATACAGACGATTTAGCATCAACTGTTTTGGTGGCTACAAATAAACCCATAATTGTTGCACCAGCAATGAATGTAAGAATGTGGCTTAATAATGCAACACAAAGAAATATTCAAACTCTTAGGAATGATGGCATAAAATTTGTTGGACCAGAAAATGGTGAAATGGCCTGCGGGGAATATGGTGAAGGCCGAATGAGTGAACCGAGTGAAATTATAAAATATACAATTGATTTTATTAATAGTTTAGATTTCAAACCACTTAGAGATTTCTCAGCTCTTGTTACATCTGGGCCAACAAAAGAAATGATTGATCCTGTAAGATTTATTTCTAACGAATCTTCTGGGAAGCAGGGCTACACAATTGCAGAAAAATTATCATCATTGGGTGCTCATACAACTTTAATTTCTGGACCAACTAAATTACCTGATCCCAATGTTGATAAGGTTGTTCATGTGTCATCAGCTGATGAAATGATGTTCGAATGCGATAAAGCGTTACCTGTAAATATTGCTATCTGTGCTGCTGCAGTTGCTGATTATAAAGTTATGAAACAAAGTGAAACCAAAATTAAGAAAAATGGTTCAAGGTTAGACATCACATTAGAAGAGAATCCAGATATTTTATCTAGATTAAGTAAACGTAATGATAAGAGACCAGACCTTGTAGTTGGCTTTGCAGCTGAAACTGAGAAACTAGAGGAAAATTCAAAAATTAAATTGGAAAAAAAGGGCTGTGATTGGATTCTCGGTAATAATGTTTCAAACGGACAAGTTATTGGTAAAGATACAAATGAGATTCATTTTATATCTAAATCTGAAACCGAAAACTGGAAACAGATGCGAAAAGAGGAAGTTGCTGAAAAATTATCTCATAAGATAGTTCAGCATCTAAAGAGTTAGAAACTTGTCCATTAAAAAAAATTCTATATTCATTAAAAAAATATCTGATATTGAAAACTTTGAATTACCTAAGTATCAGTCAGAAGAGGCTTCAGGAGTTGATTTATGTGCCTCAATAAAAAGTGATATTACAATAGCACCATGGGAAAAAGAAATAATCGCATGTGGAATTTCAGTTTCTATGCCAACAGGTATGGAAGCTCAAGTAAGACCAAGGTCTGGCCTTGCTTTTAAACACGGAATAACTGTTTTGAATACACCAGGTACCATTGATAGTGATTACAGAGGAGAAATAAAAGTAATATTAATAAATTTAAGTAAAGAAAAATTTATTGTTCGTCCTCTAGAAAGAATTGCTCAAATGATTTTCTCAAACGTCACTAAAGTAGAATTTAAAGAAGTTGACAGTTTAGATGACACTAATCGAGGTCAAGGTGGATTTGGATCTACTGGTAAATAAAAGTTACTTAAAGTCTTTTGCCAAGGCTTCTTTCACTTCTTTAGAAAGCACAGTACTATGAAGATAGTTATCGTGATCTGTACCAATCTCAATTCTGCTGCTTGAGTTTTTAAATTCCTCAACTTGCTTATCACTAAATTTAAAATGAATAAAATGAACAGATGAAGTTTTTCCCGAATTATCTGTACGATCTACGTCTTCCTCGGGTGTTGCGTATAGTTTTGTCCCATTAATACTTATAAATAACTTATTCTCAACATTTCCTAAGGACGATAAAACTTTTTTTCTTGTATTTGGGTTGTCAATTTCAAACATATAAGTTGCTACAAGTTCTGAGCCTTGTGGTACAAGAGGATTATAAGCCTCTAACTCATCTTTGAGTTGTTCATCGCCACCTTTTTCTATGTAAAGCATCTCTTGAATTTGAGCTTTCATAGTAAAAAAATTTTCAAAGTAAAACGTAGAATGAGGTCCAAGTTCTACTCTCCTATTTTTTTTCATCTGAACTACCTCTTTTCTTATACTTCTTCTTTCTTTTGCATAAGTGCTATATTCAAGCAGATCAGAGGATTCAATTTTTCTATTTTCTATAGTCATAAAGATTTATGTAGTGCCTAACTTTATAAAATCAAGAGAGATTATATGCTTGAGCTACTACTTCTATTGGATGCATTGAAATATAATTTGAGTCTTTGTCTTCGTTTAAAAACTCATTAAGGTGCTTGCAAGCAAGTGGGCAATCTGAAACCATTAACTTATTTTTCTTATTTTTAATTTGTCTAGCTGTTGCTTTGCCGTACTTATTTGCGGACTTTCGAGTTTTCTTCATAACTCCAAAAGTTCCTCCATGCCCTGCGCACTTTTCTACAACATCAACTTTTGTATCAGGTAATTTCTTTAACATCTCCATAGCTTTATTACCCATGTTCTGAGCTCTTGCGTGACACGCATTGTGAACAGTCACTCCTCCATCAAGAGAATTGAGACCTTCAACTAATCCCTCTTTTTTACTTATATCAACGATAAACTCATCAATATCAAAAACATTTTTTGATAGTTTTTTAACATTTTCGTTATTAGGATTGAGAAGTGGCCACTCAAATTTAAGCATGAGTCCACAACTCGCAGTTAAAGTAACGATTTGATATCCCCGGTCTATCAAGCTACAGAGTTCTTCAGAAACAATTTCTGACTGTTTAATTACCTTTTCATGCTGAGCTTGCTCTAAATGTGGCATGCCGCAGCATCCGGGATATGAAGAAATAGTTTCAACACCATTATGGTTTAGTACTTTTTGAGCAGCGATTCCAACCTTTGAATTATTGAAATTTACATAGCACGTTGAGTAAATTGCAACTTTTCTTCCAAAAGCAGGTGCACTTGCGTTTACTTTAATATCAATTTTCTCTGATAATTCGTGGAATGTCTTTTTTTCGAACTTAGGTAACTCAGCGTCTTTATCAATGCCGCTTATCATCTCCAGTGGACGCCGTGTTAGACTATTTTTTTTATCAGAACTCCAGTTTGCAAGAGTGGGAGAAATTTTGGCTAGATTAGCGTTGCGATCTATTTTAGCCAACTCTTTAGGAATTTTTGGCAACTTATTCTGCTTATCCTGAAAAGTTCTATAACGCAACATAAGGTGAGGGAAATCAATGTTAAACTCATGTGGTGGAACATATGGACATTTAGTCATGAAGCACATATCACAAAGTGTACATTTGTCTGTAATGTCTTCGAAATCTTTCTTGGTGAGATCATCAACTGATTCATTTGGAGAGTCATCAATCAAATCAAATAACGTCGGAAAGCTATCACAGAGATTAAAACATCTTCTACAACTATGACAAACTTCAAACTGCCTTTTCATCTCGGCGTTTAACTCTTCTTCGTTGGTGTAGCTTTCAGAATTCCAATCTACTAGATCCCTAGTAGGTGCAGCGAGACTTCCTTCTTTTTTATAATCCATTATTTAAGTTAGGGGCTGTTTATTACAGCCCCAAATAACTTAATCGATTGAGTCTAGTGTTTTTTGGAATTTACCCGCGTGAGATTTTTCAGCTTTTGCTAACGTTTCAAACCAGTCCGCAATTTCATCAAAACCTTCTTCACGTGCTGTCTTTGCCATACCAGGATACATATCTGTGTACTCATGCGTTTCACCTGCTATTGCAGCTTTTAGATTATCTTCTGTTGATCCAATTGGTTCACCAGTCGCTGGATCACCAACTTCTTCCATGAATTCTAAATGACCATGAGCATGGCCAGTTTCACCTTCGGCAGTAGATCTAAATACTGCAGCTACATCATTGTGGCCTTCTACGTCTGCCTTTTGAGCAAAATATAAATATCTTCTGTTTGCTTGACTTTCACCAGCGAATGCTGCTTTCAAATTATCAAGTGTTTTACTTTCTTTTAATTCAGTCATGTCTTCTTCCTCAACAATAATTAATTAACAATTATTTTTATATAAGGTTGATTCAAATTTTGTCAACACTTTAGAATCATTCTAAACTGATATTGATAACTATTATCAATTACTTATCGAGGTGTACAATAACTTCGATCTTATTAATCTTTTTATTTTTTGGAGTCTTAGGCAAGCCATTTACTTTTATGTTCTTATTAATATCAATTAGGAATTGTTCTTTTTCAGAATAAAAATGATGATGATCATCTGTGTTTGTATCAAAATAGACTCTATCAGCGCTAAGAGTAAGTTTTTTCAAAAGTCCATTTTCATAAAAATCGTGAAGTGTATTATAAATTGTGGCTAGTGATATTATGTGCTTTCTTTTAGCAAGCTCCGTAGACAAGCTTTCAGCAGTTACATGCTTATCGGTACCATCGAATAAGTAGCCTGCTATTACTATTCTTTGCTTTGTTGGTCTCAAAGCATTAGATCTTAAAAACTGCTTAATATCATTCATAATTTTACTATTTATTAAAATTTAATGTATTTTACAATAATAATACATTAGTCTAATTAAACTTCATATAAAACAATGAGATAAATAACCTTAGTGGAAAAAAAATCAAGCTTTACAAAAGAAGAATTACTGGAATGCGCTCATGGAACTATGTTTGGGATTGGCAATGCAAGGCTTCCCTTGCCCCCAATGTTAATGTTTGACCGCATTACTAAAATCACAGATGACAGTGGAAAATATGAAAAGGGAGAGATCCTTGCTGAGCTAGATATTAATCCAGATCTTTGGTTTTTTGATTGTCATTTTGAGATGGATCCTGTGATGCCTGGATGCTTGGGATTGGATGCAATGTGGCAACTCGTAGGTTTCTATTTAGGTTGGATTGGTAACCCTGGACGGGGAAGAGCTTTAGGCTCTTCGAGTGTGAAATTTGGTGGAGAAATATTAAAGGAATCTAAGCTTGTTGAGTATAAAATCAACATGAAGAAAATAATAAAAAGAGGCGTCATTGTTGGCGTTGGTGATGGCTCCGTTTTAGTAGACGGTAAGGAAATATATACAGCAGAGGGGCTCAAAGTTGGCCTAATCAAATAATGAGAAGAGTTGTAATTACAGGAATAGGAATAGTCTCATCTTTAGGAAATAATAAAAGTGAAGTAAATGACTCACTTTTTAATACAAAATCTGGTATCGCGTTTGACGAGTCTCAAAAAGATATGGGATTTAGAAGTCAAGTTAGTGGGCAAATCAATTTAAATTTGGAAGAGTCAATCGAAAGAAAATTCTTAAGGTTTATGGGTGATGGGGCAAGCTACAATTATTTAGCGATGAATGAAGCTATAAGTGACTCAAGTTTAAGTGAAGATGAAATTTCTAATAATCAAACAGGGTTAATAATGGGGTCTGGCGGCCCATCAACTAAAAGTCTGTTAAGAGCATTTGATATTACAAGGGAAAAAGGCCCAAAAAAAATTGGACCCACTAGTGTTCCCAAAGTTATGTGCAGTACAAACTCTGCAACTTTATCAACATATTTTAAAATTAAAGGAGTTAACTATTCTATTAGTTCCGCTTGTTCAACAAGTGCCCACTGCATAGGTAATGCATATGAGCTTATTCAATTAGGTAAGCAAGATAGAATTTTTGCAGGTGGTGGTGAAGAACTTGACTGGACTTTATCAGCTTTATTTGACGCAATGCCAGCTCTTTCGTCAAAATATAATGATGATCCAACTAAAGCTTCGAGGGCTTTTGACTCTCATAGAGATGGTTTTGTAATTGCTGGTGGAGGAGGTGTGGTTGTTCTTGAAGAGCTAGAAACTGCAATAAAAAGAAATGCAAAAATATACGCAGAAATTGTCGGCTATGGTGCGACTTCAGATGGCTATGATATGGTTCAACCTTCAGGAGAAGGTGCGGCAAGGTGCATGCTTATGGCAACTAAAGATATAGAAAAAGTTGACTATATAAATGCTCATGGAACTTCTACTCCTGTAGGAGACAAGGCTGAATTAAAAGCTATTAAAGAAGTTTTTAAAAATGAAATTCCCTTCATAAGCTCTACTAAGTCATTAAGTGGACATTCACTTGGAGCTGCTGGAGTACACGAGTCAATTTACACTTTACTTATGATGAATAACAATTTTCTATCAGAATCAGCAAATATTGAAGAGTTAGATGAAGATGCTAAAGGCATGAATATATTGACTTCTCGTATAGATGAAAAAATTAATACAGCAATGAGTAATAGTTTTGGTTTTGGTGGAACTAATGCTTCTTTAGTTTTTAGGAGGTATGAGTCGTGAAATCACTGAGTGGTAAAAAAGGTATTATAATGGGAGTTGCAAATGATCATTCGATCGCTTGGGGAATATCACAACAACTTGCTAATGAAGGAGCTGAACTCTGTTTTACTTACCAAGGTGAGTCTTTAGAAAGAAGAGTAAAGCCGTTAGCAGAATCGATCAATAACGATTTTTTAATTGAGTGTGATGTCTTAAAAGATGGTTCTATAAAAGATTCATTCAAACTCATTGAAGAAAGATGGGGAACTATAGATTTTATTTTACATTCCATTGCTTTTTCAAATAAAGATGAATTAAAGGGTAAGTATCTAAATACCTCTAGAGAAAACTTTTCGAACACCATGTTGATTTCATGTTTTTCATTTACTGAAGTTGCTCATGAGGCTGAAAGACTTATGAAAAATGGAGGATCTATGGTTACCTTAACCTATGACGGCTCCCAGAAATATATTAGGAATTACAATGTAATGGGAGTTGCAAAAGCCGCTTTGGAGTCAAGTGTGAGATATTTAGCGGCTGATTTAGGACCCTCAAACATTAGAGTTAACGCTCTCTCTGCTGGTCCAATGAAAACTCTTGCAATGGCTGGAATATCAGGTGGCAAAGATATGATGAAATGGTCTGAGAAAAATTCTCTTATGAATAGAAATATTAACCTCGAAGATGTTGGTAAATCAGGCCTGTATTTACTGAGCGATATGTCTTCAGGCGTTACAGGTGAAGTTCATTACGTAGATTGTGGGTATAATAAGGTGGGAGTTCCAAAAGAAATTTAATTCTTCTCAGACAAAAGTGAAAATTGTTTTGATACTGTTCCCTGTTCTCTATCTAAAAGACTAGTTGGATAATCACCTGTGAAACAATGATCTGTAAATTGGGGTGTTTCATTATCTCTTTTTTCATAACCCATCGCTTTATAAGTTCCCTCTAAAGAAAGAAAGAATATTGATTTTGAACCAATGACATTATTGATTTCCTCTAATGAGGATTTTGCCGCTATTAGCTCATTGTAATCTGGCGTATCAATTCCATAAAAATCTGGATGCTTAATAGGAGGGCATGCAATTCCAAGATGTACTTCTTTAGCTCCAGCATCATAAACCATCTTTATAATTTTTTTTGCTGTTGTGCCTCTTACTATTGAATCGTCAATCAGAATAACTTTCTTATTTTTTATATAAGAAGAGTTTGCATTATGTTTTAACTTTACCCCAAATTGCCTAATAGATTGTGACGGCTCTATGAATGTACGGCCTACATAATGATTTCTTATAATGCCTAATTCAAATGGAATTTTAGACTCTTGAGAGTATCCAAGTGCTGCCGGTACTCCAGAATCAGGTACCGGAATAATGACATCAGCATCAATGTGGTTTTCTTTTGCAAGCTCTTGACCTAGATTTTTTCTATAAGTGTAAACAGTTTTGCCCCCTACTATACTATCAGGTCTTGAAAAATATATTCTCTCAAAAATACATGGCCTCTCTTGAACTTTAGGGAATGGCTTTATACTTTCCATTCCATCTTCAGATATAATAATTATTTCACCATGCTCAACATCTCTGACATATTTAGCGCCTATAATATCTAGTGCGCAAGTTTCTGATGTCAGCACGGGCGCTCCATTAAGATCACCAAGAACAAGAGGGCGAATACCATAAGGATCCCTTACTCCAATTAATTTCTTATTTGTTAATATTACTAATGAATAAGCCCCTTGTATTTTGAATAAAGCATCTATTAATTTATCAACTGTTTGCTGCCTACTTGATTTAGCTACAAGCTGAAGAATTGTTTCTGTGTCAGATGTTGACTGAAATATGGCACCATCTTTAACAAGAGAATCCCTCAAAATAGATGCATTTGTTAAATTTCCATTATGCGCACATGCAAAACCGCCTGAGGATAGATCTGCATATAGTGGCTGGATATTTTTTAGTATTGAGTTGCCAGTTGTGGAATATCTTACATGACCTATAGCGTTGCTACCTAAGAGTCTGTCTATAACTTCTGTTTTATTAAAGTGGTCACCAACTAGGCCAGGTCTTCTAACACCATGAAATTTTTCTCCATCAAAAGTGACAATACCCGCACCTTCTTGACCTCTATGTTGTAGTGCGTGCAACCCTAGAGCTGTTAAAGTTGATGCGTCTGGACTCCCGAATATACCAAATACACCACACTCTTCATGAAGTTTATCTTCAGAAGTATCTATTTGGATCATTTCAAATTTTTAAAAAAATTATTCTTCAGTATCCTTAATTGATAATTTAACTTTACCTTTATCAAAACCAAGAACCTTTACCTTGACTATATCACCCTCATTTACTACGTCAGTAACTTTTTCAACTCTTTCTTTTGAGAGTTGAGAAATATGAACAAGGCCGTCCCTTTTTCCAAAGAAGTTAACAAAAGCACCAAATTCCATAATCTTAACAACTTTACCTTCATAAACCTGTCCCACCTCTGGCTCTTCAATTATAGAATTGATTAGTTCTTTAGCCGCCTCAATACTTTCGTTATTAGTTCCAGCAATTTTAACATTTCCATTATCACTTATGTCAATCTTTGCTCCAGATTTTTCTATAATATCCTTAATTGTAGAACCACCTTTACCAATTATTTCTCCAATATTGTCCCTTTTGACTTTTATTGTCTCACTACGAGGGGTGTAAGGACCTAGTTCTGTTCTGGCTTCAGAAATTTCTTTGTTCATTTCATTAAGAATATAGTCTCTCCCACCCTTTGCTTGTTCAAGGGCTTTCTCCATAATTTCATAGGTGATGCCTGTGATCTTAATGTCCATTTGAAGAGAGGTTACACCTTCCTTGGTTCCAGCCACCTTAAAGTCCATATCACCAAGGTGGTCTTCATCTCCCAAAATATCTGACAGAACTGCAAAATCATCACCTTCTTTTATTAAGCCCATTGCTATTCCTGAAACAGAGTTTTTGATAGGAACCCCTGCATCCATTAATGCAAGTGATGAACCACACACAGTTGCCATAGAAGATGATCCATTTGATTCAGTAATATCTGAGACTAATCTAATGGTATAATCAAAATCATCTTTTGATGGTAAAACTGCCTTTAGAGCTCTCCATGCAAGTTTTCCATGACCAATTTCACGTCTACCTGTTGCTCCTAGTCTTCCTACTTCACCAACTGAATATGGTGGAAAATTATAATGAAGCATGAAATTTTCTTTGTATGATCCTTGCAACGCCTCAATTCTTTGTTCATCTTCGCCAAATCCTAAAGTTGCCACAACAATTGCTTGAGTCTCTCCTCTTGTAAATAAAGCAGATCCATGCGTTCTTGGTAGCCACGATACTTCCGACGAAATATTTCTTACTTCATCTAACTTCCGACCGTCAATTCTAGATTGATTATTTAATATTTGAGATCTAACAACATTTTTTTCGATTTTTTTAAAATATCCCATCACCTCGTTGATGCTGTATTCCTCGTTTTCTTTATATTGATCCTCTAAACTTGACTTAATTTCAGAAAGCGAACTTTGTCTTTCCATCTTATCAACAATTGAGTAACTCTTCGCAATTTTATCTTCACAAGTTTTTTTAATTTCATCTAACAATGACTCATTAATTGTATGACTGAACTCCCAAGGGTCATTTGCGCATTCCTCAGCAAGATTGATTATGATTTTTATAACTTCTTGCATTGACTCATGACCAAACTTTACCGCTCCTAACATTATTTCCTCTGAAAGCTGCTTCGCTTCAGATTCAACCATTAGTACAGCGTCGCTAGTGCCCGCAACGACAAGATCAAGATCTCCATCATCATTTATTTTTGGATTCAATGTATAATTTGATCCATCATAACCCACTCTACATCCACCAATTGGGCCCATAAAAGGAACTCCAGACAATGTTAATGCACTTGAGGCCGCTATCATTGCAACAATGTCAGGATTGGTTTCTCCGTCATGCGAAAGCACAGTTAATATAACTTGAGTTTCATTTTTAAAGCCTTCTGGAAAGAGAGGCCTGATTGGACGATCAATTAATCTTGAGGTAAGAGTTTCAAACTCTGTTGGTCTTCCCTCTCTTTTAAAAAAACCACCTGGAATTTTACCAGCAGCATAAAATTTTTCCTGATAACTTACTGTAAGTGGAAAAAAATCTAAATCTGGTTTTGGCTCTTTAGCTGCTACGACATTTGCCATAACAACTGTATCACCATAGCTAACAATTGTTGATGCTGTTGCCTGTTTTGCTACTTTTCCTGTTTCTATTTTTAGTTTCTGGTCGCCCCAGTTCATTTCTCTTGAAATCACTTCTTTCATATTCATTCATTCCTTTAAATTTAATATAGTTCATTATTATTTTCTAATTCCTAATTTATCGATTAACTTGTCATAAGAATCTTTATTGCTTTTCTTTAAATACGCTAGCAAACTGCGTCTTTGATTTATCAATCTCATTAATCCTGTTCTAGAATGGTTATCTTTTTTATGAGATTGAAAATGTCCAGTTAGATTGGTAATTCTCTCAGTAAGAATCGCTATTTGTACTTCTGGAGAACCTGTATCTTTTTCTGATCTTGAGTACTCATTTATGAGTTTACTTTTACTTTCACTTTTTATCGACATCTCTTATCCTTTTACAAATTGAAAACCCTTACAGGTTTTATTTTTCCCTCTATAACTTTGCCAATGCCTAAAAGTTTTTCATCGGATATAATTAATAAAGTATCTTCAAATATATCTTCATTAAAGTAATCAAAGTTTAGTCCATTTCGAAATTTCTTACTTAAATCTCTATTTAGTTGTACTGCCGGGATGTCGTCCAGTACATCTTGAATAGAATGTATCATCTCAAAATGATCGCCAATATGTACTAATTCAGCTAAATTATCTAGTAAAATAATATTATTTTCACCAAATTTTCCAATTTTGATCCTTCTTAACTCAGAAACATGAGCAAATGTATTAAGCATTTTGCCTAGATCTCTAGCAAATGATCTTACATAGGTTCCACTAGAGCATTCCATAGTAAATATGAATTCTTCTTTTTTTTCCGTAGCTAAACAAGTGAGATTCTGGATATTTACCTCTTTAGATTTAATTTCAAAGGTTTTGTTTTCTCTTGCCAATTTATAGGCCCTTTTGCCATTTATTTTTACTGCTGAGTATCTTGGAGGGACCTGTTGTTGAAAACCAATGAAATTTTTTAGACATACATCAATATCTTTTTTTGATGGAATTGCATCTGAGGTCTGCAGAGTTTTACCAGTAGAGTCGTCAGTGTCTTTTGATATTCCAAATAAAACTCGAAATTGATAGAACTTGCTAGCATTAAAATATGATATACTTTTTGTTGCTTCACCTAGTGCTACTGCCAGCACCCCAGTAGCAAATGGATCTAACGTTCCTGCATGACCAATTTTTTTAATATTAAGAATTTTTCTTAGTTTCCTGATAACTTCAAATGAACTTATCTCCTTAGGTTTATCTATAAAGATCCACCCATCTTTCATCTTAATCTACATTATTATCTTTAATAAATTTATCAGAGTTTAATAGATTGTTGATATTATTTAATTGGTCAACTGTCTCATCATTTCGAAATACTAACTTAGGAATAAACTTAAGATCTACTAACTTATTTACTTCTTGAGAAATATATTTTTTACAGCTCTTTAGTCTTTCTATAATTTCATCCTTATCTATTTTTTCATGAGTTAATACATATACATATGCAATTTTAAGATCCTTATTCATTTCAACATTAACAACGCTTAATGGAAAATTAAATGATGGATTAATTGGAAATTCATTTCTTACAAGAACTTCACTTACTGCTTTTCTAATTATTTCAGAAACTTTTAGGGATCTATCAGTGGTTTCGTATTTCCTTTTTAGGATCACAGTGACTGTGCTATTTCCTCAACACTAAATACTTCTATATTATCTCCTATTTGGAAATCGTTAAATTCTTTGACACTTATTCCACATTCTGTTCCAGCTTTAACTTCATTTGCTTCATTTTTTTCTCGTTTTAAACTGAGAATATCACCATCATATATAGTTTCTGAATTTCTTGTTACTCTTACTTTAGCATTTTTATTAACAGAACCTTCAACAACAATACAACCTGCGATTGAGCCTATTTTTGAAACTTTGAAAATTTGTAGAACTTCTGCTTTACCAATAAAGCTTTCTTGAAGAGTAGGCTTAAGTTTACCGCTTGCAAAATCAGAAACATATTCGAGAAGTTCATAGATAATATTAAAATTTTGAATATTTAGATTACTTAGCTTAGCCTTTGATTTTGCCTCTTTTGTTGCTGTCGTATTAAATGAAATGAGTAATGCGTTAGATGCTGACGCAAGAGCAACATCACTTTCATTTATAAATCCTACACCTGAATGAATTACTTTTATGTTTATTTTATCACTATCAATGCCTTCAATTTGATGAACGATAGCTTCTGAAGATCCTCGAGTATCAGATTTCACCACAACTTCTAATATTTCCTTTTTACCATTTAATGAGCCAAATGTTGTATCTCCATCTAGATTTTTGATCTTCTTTGGTAACGCTTTATTAGTTTTTATTTCACTTCTAATCTCACATAATTCTCTCGCTTTTTCGTCACTTTCAACTGTGACAAAACTATCTCCAGCCTCAGGAGGATTGTTTAATCCTAAGACCTGTACAGGCATAGATGAAGTTGCCTCTTTTAAATTTTTTCCCTTATCATTAAGTATCGCTCTTACCTTACCGTATTCACTTCCTGCAACAGCAATATCTCCAACAGATAATTTTCCATTTGTAATAATTATATTACATATTGGACCTCTACCTTTATCAACATTAGCCTCGATTACAGTGGCTTCAGCAAAAGTTTGATTATTTGTCTTTAGCTCTGAAACCTCTGACTGAACAACAATTGAATCAAGAAGTTTGTCAAGGTTGTGTCCTGTTTCTGCTGACACTTCAATACATTGTACATCTCCAGACAAATCTTCAACGATTAATTCCTCTGATAATAATTGTTCTTTAATTTTTTGAGGTTGAGCCTCCTCCTTATCACACTTATTAATTGCAACTATAATTGGGGCATTTGCAGATTTAGCATGGGCTATAGCTTCTTTTGTCTGAGGCATTACTCCATCATCAGCGGCAACAATTAAAATTACTATATCAGTTACATTTGCACCTCTTGCTCGCATATCTGTAAATGCTGCATGTCCAGGAGTATCAATAAAAGTAATTTTGCTACCTTTATGCTCAACTTCGTAAGCGCCTATATGCTGAGTAATACCTCCACTTTCTCCTGAAACAACATTTGCATTCCTGATTTTGTCTAATAAAGAAGTTTTTCCATGATCAACATGACCCATTATGGTAACAATAGGTGATCTTGGGTCTTCTTTTATTGCCTCAATGTCCTTAGAGATTAAATCTTTCTCTATTTCCTCAATATTTTCTCTTTTAAAGTTATGGCCAAATTCAGTTACTAATAATTCAGCTGTATCTGCATCAAGAGACTCATTTATTGTAGCCATCATTCCCATTTTCATTAATGATTTAATTAAATCTCCTGATTTTTCTGTCATTCGATTGGCTAATTCTTTCACTGTTAAATGTTCTGGAATATAAACATCTCTAACAATTTTTTTAGCAGGCTCTTGATCTGCTTGGTTTTTTCTTGTCTTTTGCTTTGCTCTTTTGTATGCAGCTAAGCTCCTCGTTCTTTCGTCTACATCACTCAAGGCAGTGACAATAGTTACTTTTCTCTCTCTAATTTTTTTTCTTCCAAAGGTGCTGGATGGTTTCTTTTTTTCTTGAAAATCTGTTTCTTTATCTTGAATAGCCTTCTTCTTCTCAATATCTTTTTTATCTTCTTTTAATTCAATACTAGATTCTGAATTGTCCTCAAATTTTGTATCTTTTTCATTTGTGGACTCTTCAGCTGAATTACCCTTTCTTATTTTATCAATAGCATCAATTTTTTCTTCTTTGCTATCTGCTTGTAAAATCTTTTTTTGTTCATCCTTAGTCAGTGGTTTCAAAATTACACCTGATCTTGACTTCGTATCTGTGATAGTTTTTTCTGCTACGTTGGATGTGCTGGTAACTTCTTTTTTATCTAGTGATGCCTGTTCAGGCTTCTGATCTGTATTGGTATTTCTTTTATACCTTTTTTTTTCTACAATTACTGTCTTGCCTGCCTCAATCCCTCTTTTGTTAGAGATGATGGGTTTCGAACCCAACTTAAGACTTAATGTTTTTTTTCCTTTTTTTATCTCTTTATTTTCAGTCATGAGAGTCCTTTAGATATATATGACTAATCAAGCCATATTTTTCTTGCCTCCATAATTAATTGATCGCCTTCATCTTTATTAATATTAAATTCTTCGAATAGACCAGTAACTCTAGAATTTTTATCACTTCTATCTTCAAGGTATCCGATTAGATCATCAGTGGTTAGGCCTGCAAAGTCTTCCAATGTCTTTATATTATTCTCGGCAAGTTTTACTAACATCGCTTTAGATAAAAAACTGAATTCAATTAAATCTTTTGAAACATTATACTCCTCAAGTTTCTTGTTATTTTTTTCATCCAACTCAGACATATATTTCTTTGATCTCTCAACTAACTCAGCTGCAATTTCTTCATCAAATCCTTCGATTGCTAGAAGTTCGCTTTCTTCAGCATCAATTACCTCTTCAATGCTTCCAAATCCCTCACTTACTAAAAGTTGCGCGAGAGTTTCGTCAACATCTAGTGAGTCAATAAATACATTTGTTTTAGTTGAGAAGTCCTCTTGTCTTTTTGATGATTCCTCATCTTCAGTTAAAATATCTATTTCATAACCTGTCAGCTCAGTCGCAAGTTTTACGTTTTGTCCCCTTCTGCCAATTGCAAGACTTAAGTGTTCTTCAGAGACAACGACCTCTATTTTATTTTGATCTTCATCTAAAACTACTTTAAGTACCTCAGCTGGAGAAAGAGAAGAAATAGCAAGATTCGCAACATTTTCGGACCAGTTTATTATATCAATTTTTTCACCTTGTAATTCATTTACTACCGCTTGGACTCTGCTACCTCGCATTCCTACACAGGCTCCTACTGGATCTATTGAGCCATCTTCAGTATATACTGCTATCTTCGCTCTACTTCCTGGATCTCTAGCGACACTTTTAATAGAAATGATTCCATCGTAAATTTCTGGGACTTCCTGCATAAATAACTTTGCCATAAATTGCGGGTGAGATCTTGACATAAAAATTTGTGGGCCTTTTAGTTCAGATCTAACATCATATATATATGCTCTTACCCTATCACCATTTCTAAGATTTTCTCTTGGTATAGTTTGATCTTTTCTAACCACTCCTTCAGCTTTACCTAAATCAAGTACAATATTTCCAAATTCAGATCTTTTCACAATACCGTTAACTATTTCTCCAACTCTATCTTTATATTCATTGTATTGTCTTTCTCTTTCAGCTTCTCGAACTTTAGAGTTAATAACTTGCTTTGCTGCTTGAGCTCCAATTCTACCAAAGTCAATTGCTGGCAATGGATCAAGTAATACATCACCTAACTGGGCAGCTCCATTAATTTTTTTTGCCGATTTCAATGTTATTTCAAGAAATTTATTCTTTACTTCTTCAACAACCGACATTTTTCTAGAAATGGATATATCACCGTTCTCTTGATTTATTTCAACAACAACTTCATTTTCTTCGCCGTAATTACTTTTTGCTGCTTTTTCAATTGCTTCTTCTAATGCTGAAATTACAATTGATTTATCAATCATTTTTTCCTGAGCAACAGTCTCAGCTATTCTTAAAATTTCGATCTTATTTGCACTAACCATCTTTTGTTCCTTTTAGCGTAAAAAAAAAGTGGGCTTAACCCACTTTTGCTTGGTTTAGCTATATTTTGAAAGATCTATACACTGCTAATTCTCATAAATCAAGTACCTAAATATATAATGATATCAGAAAGTTAGTTGATATATTTTCTTTCCATTTTTAATGGCTTTTCTTTGGTATCTTGACACGCCATATAATCTGTCATTCTTCGATAGAATCTTATTTTTATTTTCATGAATTATCTTTGAATTTGAACTAAAAATTTCGTTAATATAATTAAAGTAACTTTCGGAATCTGTCGTTATGTAGGAGGCATATTTATTTTTTACTATTCCAATTATCTTAATAATATTTTCTAAATTAACTAATCTTCGTTTGAAATGACGTTTTTTATGCCACGGATCAGGATTAATAATTTTTAGTTCATCAATGCTATTTTGATTAAGTATATTAAGCAAATACACAAAATTCATACCACATAAACGAATATTTTTAATGTCTTTCTCTAGGATTTGTTTCAATACTTTAGCAACTCCATTAACATATACCTCTGACCCAACAAATAAAACTTTTGGATTAGAAAGAGCACTTTCAATGAGATGCTCTCCATCACCAAAACCAACTTCAATTATTACTTTTTTGAATAAGTTCGATTGTAGCAACTGCTCCGTACTTGTTTTAGATGAGATATTTAATATTTTTTTATCTAATGAATACTTACTATAGTAATCATTTAAAATTCTTACATTTGATAATGAAAGCTTCTTAGAAATATTTCTTCCATGATACTGATAATAATCAGGAAATTTAGATCGTAAGTCTAACAATAAATTATAATTTTTCTGCTAGATCTAATTTTTCCCAAGAGAAAGAGCCATCCGTCATAGGTTCTCTACCAAAATGCCCGTATGCAGCACTTTTTTTATAGATTGGCTTATGCAAACTTAAATGATCTCTTATACCTCTAGGAGATAAATCAATATTATCAGTTATTTTTTTTATTAAATCATCGTCCTTTATTTGAGATGTTCCATGGGTATCTACATAAATTGATAATGGTTCGGAAACACCAATAGCATATGCAAGTTGGAGTGTGCATCTATCAGCTAATCCAGCTGCAACTATATTTTTAGCTATATATCTTGAAATGTAAGCTGCAGATCTATCAACTTTTGTTGGGTCTTTTCCAGAAAAAGCTCCACCACCATGAGGAGCAGCGCCACCATAAGTATCAACAATGATTTTTCTTCCAGTTAATCCAGTATCGCCATCGGGGCCACCGATCACAAATTTTCCAGTTGGATTAATTAGTATCTCAGTATTATTATCCATCCATTCTTGAGGCATTACAGTTTTAATTAATGGAATTACCAGATCACTAACGGCTTGCTGATCAAGTTCAGCATCATGTTGAGTAGAAACAACTATTTTAGTGCAAATTTCAGGCTCACCATTTTTATATTTTAATGTAACTTGACTTTTAGAGTCAGGTTGTATTCCAGTAGTATTTCCAGATTTTCGCTCTGATGCCATTAACTCAAGTATCTTATGGGAATAATATATTGGTGCTGGCATTAAAGATGGTGTTTCTTTACATGCATATCCAAACATTATTCCTTGATCTCCCGCACCTTGATCTTTATTTCCAGATGCATCAACACCCATTGCTATATCTGCAGATTGACTATGAACACCCGACGAGTCAAAAGACAAGTTTTTCCAATGAAATCCATCTTGTTCATATCCAATTTCTTTTACTGCATTTCTTGCTAACTCTTCATAGTTACAATTGTAACCTTCAGGACCACGAACTTCGCCAGCAATAACTACTTTATTAGTAGTAACCAATGTTTCCATTGCGACTCTAGCATTCTCTGGATTTTCTTGTGATAAAAAATCATCAACTATTGAGTCTGAAATAATATCACACACTTTGTCAGGATGGCCTTCTGACACGGATTCACTTGTAAATAAATATTCTTTAGTCATTTTTTTTCCCCAAAAATAATTGATCGATAGCATAGCCAATAATAAAAAATAAAACTATTAAAAAATACACCATCAATTCACCGTACTGCCGATAAATAGTCGTATCGATTTTTTTAGGTATTTCTGCATCTATAAAGGATATTTTATCTGAACTAGCTATTCCATCTACAAGACCAATAGGGTTTATCAATGCAGATATACCCATATTAGATGATCTCGCAAGAGGTAGTCCCAATTCAACTGATCTATACAAAACATGTACAAAATGTTGCTTTGGACCACTAAAAGTACCAAACCATGCATCATTAGTAATATTTACTAGTAATTCAGTTTCATTATTAATTTTATTTCGAACAAAATTAGGGAATACAGCCTCATAACAAATGAGTGGCGTAATTTTATTTTCAAATGATTGATCATCATTACCGCTCTTCATTGAGTTTAATAATAAAGAGTTTTTCGGAAAAAATATTTTTAGAAAATTAGAGAATGGTATTTTTTCACCAAAGGGTACTAGTTTAATTTTGTCGTATTGGTGGCCATTAAAAGATAATGAATTGTAATATAGTCCTGCTTCATTACGAATATGACCAATGAACCAATTTGATGGGCCTATACCGTCCATTCCAAACGCAGTTTCTGGAAAAATTGTAATCAAGTCCTGTGAGCCCGCCTCAGCAATCTTTTTGTGTGACTCCTTTTTCCACTTTTCATTTTGATTAAATTCAGTGTGAACAATTCTTAAGCTAATACCAGAATTTTTTACCTCGTAATTACTTACTCGATTGTACCCAAATAGGAATATTGTCAGTAATACTAAAGTGGCAATTAGAGGGAATATAATATTATTATTTTTTATCCTAAAAGAAAAAAAACTAGTTGCGCAGAAAACAGTAATTAAGCTAAGACCAAATACACCAAACAAAGATAAAGATTGCATGAAATATATGGACCACGACCAACTGTAGGCAATTAGATTCCATGGAAATCCTGTAAACATATAGCTTCTTAATAATTCAAAAATTACCCAATTAGCCGAGAAATAAAAAATACGTGAGGTGGACTGAGACCACGAAAGATAATTAATAATTTGCATAAGTGCATAAAATAGTGACAAGGCAAGTGGGAGTATTAAAAGTGGTACTGGAATTAAGTAATATAAATCTTCATTAAACTGTAAAATTGAATTTGAAATCCAATTAATACTAGATATGAAAAATCCAAACCCAAAAAGTAACCCTGTGAGAAAAAATATTTTCTTTTTATTTTGTAAATTTTGATAAATATAATCATTTACTAAAAAAAACATACCTACGGCAATTACTGACATGAAAGGCAAATTAAAAGGCTCAAAGCTGAAAGATAAAAGTATCCCGAGCAAAAACGAGGAAGAGTAAATCATAAGTTTTTTATTACTAAAAAAAACTTTTGAGTACATACGCTATTATATGATTTTTATTTTAACTGATTTTATTTTCATTGGATCAGCATCATTGATTTCAAAGGTCACACCTGAACTATGTTTAATAATTTCCCCTCTTTGAGGAACTCGCCCAGCTATAGAAAAAATTAAACCTCCTAAAGTATCAATATCATCGCTGTTTTCGTTCGATAAGAAATTTATGTTTGTTATTTTTTGAAGTTCATCTATTTCAACTCTTGCACTTGCTTCAATTGTATTGGTAGAAGTTTTGATTAACATTGGCAAATTTTTCTCATCATGTTCATCTTCAATTTCTCCAATTACTTCCTCTATTACATCCTCAATCGTAACTAAACCGTCCGTACAACCATACTCGTCAATTACTATTCCCATATGTAGTTGTGTGATTTGCATTTTTAATAGAAGATCTAAAACTGGCATTGAGGGTGGAATTTCCAAAACTTCTCTTTTGATAATGTCCAAAAATTTATCTTCTTTTCGGCCCTCATTTTGATATTTAACTAAATCTTTTATATGTATCATCCCAATGATATTATCTAAATTATTTTCATATACTGGAACTCTGGAATGAGACTCTTTAATAAATATTTCTAATACTTTTTCAAAGCTATCATTAACCTCGACTGCTCCAATGTCAGCTCTCGGGATCATGATGTCTATCGTTCTTATTTCATCAATTTTTAGAATATTTAAAAGCATCAATCTCTCTTGCTTTGAGATACTTTCAGTGCCTTTTTGAGAAGACTCTAGGACTGTTTCAATACTTTCCTTAAGGGATTCACCATTAATATTTTTACTCGGAAATAATCTGTTTATTAAATTTTTAAGCATATTTATTTATACATTTCTTCAAGTATATTTTTTTCAATTGAATTCATTTTATTAAATTGCCTGTCAGTATCATGTTTATATCCTAATAAGTGGAGCACGCCATGTATGGTCATTTTTGATAAATATTTATATTTTTTTATATTTTGTTCATAAGATTCATCAATAATTTTTTCACAAGAGATGACAACATCTCCCAAATAATTTTTATTTTCAATCTTCTCATTCATTGGAAATGATAAAACATTTGTAGGTTTATTTTTATTTCTATATCGTTGGTTTAAAAGTTTTATCTCACTATTTGATGTAAGAAGAAAACTAATAGAGACTTCATTATTAGAAGAAAATTTTATTATTTTAAATGTCTGGTTAACAGAATTAGAGATACATTTTTTATAGGAAGGCAAATTTTTATTCCACTCTGGACTTTTTATATTATAGCTAATTTCCACCATAATGGTTAAGATGATTTATCAAAAAGGTCTTTTATTTGGTCATCGTATGAATCATACGCATTTATAATTTTTGTGACCATTTCATCTCTAACAATATCTTTTGAGCCTAGCTCAACAACTTCAATATTATCAATTTTTTCTAAGATTTTAACTGATTTTAATAACCCTGAGTCACTTTTTCTATTTAGGTCTATTTGAGATGGATCGCCTGTAACGACCATTCTAGAATTTTTACCACACCTGGTTAAGAACATTTTTATTTGTGTATGAGTTGCGTTTTGGGCTTCATCTAAAATTACAAAGGAATTATTTAATGTCCTACCTCTCATGAAAGCTAAGGGAGCAATTTCAATTTCAGCAGATTCAATTTTCCTTAAGGCTATATCTGACGGCATAAGATCATAAAGACTGTCATATAAAGGTCTCAAGTAAGGATCTACCTTTTCTTTTAAATCGCCGGGTAAGAAACCAAGTTTTTCTCCAGCTTCCACTGCTGGTCTAGATAGAATTATTCTGTCAAATTTATTATCTAATAATTGAGAAACTGCTGCAGCAACTGCTAAAAATGTTTTGCCTGTTCCGGCTGGACCAACCGCAAAGATAATTTTCTTTTTCTGAAGAATATCTAAATAATGATTTTGCATTTTACTTTTACCAATGACATCAAGTTTTGCTGTCTTGGTAACTGTCAAGTTTCTTATTTTGTCGTTTTCATTTAAAGATTGCATTTTTAGATTCTCCTGCATTAAATTAATATTGTTTCCTTTTCTGTTAGATTTTAAATCCTGTTGTGTTTTTAAAATTGCATTTCGCAAAATATTTCTGTATTTTTTTTCACCTTTAATATTTAGTTGATTTCCTTTTTGAAAGACTTTAATGGGAAGCTGATCTTCAAAAAAATTTAAATTTTCATTGTTAACTCCAAATATCTCTACAACATCTAAGTTATCAATATTTATTATGGAAGATCCTGATGTCAGGTCCTTTTGATTTTCGGATATGGGTTTTATTTGTTTATTTTTCAAATTAAGCGGATAATCAATTTTTAACAAGTACCATATAAACTCTTATGGTTGCAAGACGTAATATCAATATCTTTTTCATGACCTGGCACTAGATCATTGGACTTGATATAAACAGATTGCATAAATGGCGTTCTTCCAAAGAAATACTCAGGATTACTTGAACTTTGATTCTCAATTAACACTTTTACAGTTTTATTACAAAACTCATTATTAAAGGAGTATTGAATTTTTTTTAATTTTTCTTGTAACACTAGGAGTCTTTCTTTTTTCACTGAAATAGGAGTGCTGTCTGCTTCTGTCGACGACTTAGTTCCAGGTCTTGAACTATAAATAAATGAATAAGATTGGGTAAACTCGATATCATCAATAAGTTTTAATGTATCATTAAAATCTTGATCTGTCTCACCTGGGTACCCAACAATAAAATCTGATGATATTTCTATATCTGGTTTTGCTTTCTTTAACCTATCGATAGTTCTTCGATAAAAATCAGGGTCATATTTTCTGTTCATTTTTTTTAAAATTGATTCTGAACCAGATTGAACAGGTAAATGTAGAAATGGCATTAGCTTCATATTATTTTTGTGTTCTTGAATTAATTCTTCATCCATATTAATTGGATGAGATGTTGTGTACCTTATTCTTTTAACGCTATCAAATTCGCTAATTGCTCTGATCAAATCTGATAGTTTGGCATCATTATTATTTGATTTATCATTATATGCATTGACGTTCTGACCGAGGAATACAATCTCTTTTGCTCCTTTTTGAGATAGTAATTTTACTTCATCGCTAATGGATTTAATGGACCGAGAATATTCAGGACCTCTTGTGTAAGGAACGACACAGAAAGAACAAAATTTATCACATCCTTCCTGGATTGTTACCATTGAAGACACTCCTTGCGGTCTCATTTGCTCAGACAAATAATCGAACTTTTCATTCACTATAAAGTCAGTGTTAATTTGTTTGAAATTATTTTCTAAATCATCCAGCATCTTTGGAAGGAGATGATAGCTTTGTGGCCCAAGGACAATATCGATTGATTTATTTTTTCGAAACATTTCAGAGTTTTCAGCCTGAGCTACACATCCAACGACTGCTATTGTTTTTTTTAATCCCAGTTTATTTACTCTTCCTATATCAGAGTATAATTTATGTGCTGCCTTTTCACGAATATTACATGTGTTAAAAATTACTAAATCAGCTGATTTAGGGTCTAATTTATTTTTTAGTCCTTTGCTCTCAAGTATTGAAGTTATTTTTTGACTATCATAGACATTCATCTGACAGCCATACGATTTTACATAAAATGAACGGTTTTGCATTTTAGTTAATTTTGAGAGTTTGATTTATGCCCTGAAGTATCTGATTTTCACAATAGTAGGTCAAATCTTTTCTATTATTAAAGCTACTTGCATTAAGCTCATTATGAAATACTAGCTCAACTGTAACAGGCCCAGAGCTTAAAAAATTAATCATTGCATCAACCATTGAAGTATCACCGACCCAAGAAATGTGCCTTCTTAAAAAGAGTCCCATTGGTAAGTTATTTTTTCTTGAATAGCATATAGAAATAGGCTGAATATGTATTAGATTTTTTTCATCAAACGCACATTCTAACATTGATGATTTAAATTGCTTAATTCCATTTCCATCAGAAGTCGTTCCTTCAGGAAAGATTATAAAATTTTCACCGTGGCTTAGTTTTTGATTAATGATGTGATTGTATTCAATAATTTTATTTTTATCAGAATTATCAATAAAAAAAGTATTACTCAGCTTTGCTAAAAAGCCAAATATTCCCATTTTAGAAACCTCTTTTTTTGCAATAAATCTTGCATTAAGTAACGTACCTAAGCAAATAATATCAAACCATGAGACATGGTTTGCTACATAGAGTGTTCCTTTTTTTTTGCGATTATGATTTTTCTTATCATAAGTAATTTTTAGTCCAGTAATAAGTTTAATTATTTTATAAAAATATATTGCGTAAATATTCTTAAATTTATAAGCGAATATATTTAGTAAAATTTGAATCGGAATTGATATAATTATAAAAAATGACAGTAGTAGTAACGTATAAATAAGTCTTATGATTGACATTTAATTTTTATTTTTTTTCTTAACTCCGTAAAGCTCTAAACGATGATCAACAAGTTTGAAACCGAGTTCGCTAGCAACTCTAGCCTGTATAGTTTCTATTTCGTCATTTGTGAATTCATGTATCTCACCAGTTTCTATATCAATTAGATGGTCATGGTGGGCTTCTTCAATTGCCTCATAACGCGATCTACCATCTTTAAATTCTAGTTTTTCAATTGCTCCGTATTCTTCGAATAACTTAACTGTCCTGTAAACTGTCGCAATACTTATGTTTTTATCCTTTTTATTCGCACTTAAAAAAATTTCATTTACATCAGGGTGTCCTGTTGTGCTCATCTCAGTTATGACGTCCGCTATTGTATTTCTTTGTTCAGTCATTCTTAAACCTTTTTCGCTGCACATTTTTTTTACATCTATCATAAGAAATAAAATTTAATAGTTACTACTGATATAAACTGGTCTTGGATCATTTGTAAGTTTATTTTTTTTATTGATTAACATCTTTAATTTGTCATTATTATAATCGACAAAGTGTATATTTTGATTAATTAATTCAAAATATTTTTTTTCAACAAAATTCACTAATATATTGTTATCACAAATAATACTTGTTCTTTTATTTAATATTCTTTTATTTTCTTCAAAATTAATTATTTTAGGTTCAGAAATAGATAAATTACCTTTAAAATTCTGAGAGAAAAATTGCATTTTCCTATGAAAGATTAGTATTGTCCTTAAATCAAATAAGTTCTTATCGTTAGCAATTAAATTCAAATACTCAAATTTTGAGATTCCCCTTACGTCAGTATTGTTGGTAAGCTGAATTGTTTTTGCAAAGGTTAAAGCAGATCTTATTCCAGTAAAACTACCAGGTCCTGTAATAACAAAAATTGTATCAAGTTTTTTTATATTTATTTTTGCTTTATTTAAAATTTTCTCTATTTCTATTACCAGAATTTCTGAAATATTTTTATTGGACTTAATTTTTTTACTTAGAAAGGAATGCCTTCCAATTAAAGTTAATGACATCTCAGTTGTGAAGTCTAAAAAAAGAAACATATAGTTGATATTTTAACCATATAGATTAAAAAATGAATTTGATGAATAAGTTTCTGTTATTTTTTCCTAAATACCTGATTAAATTATTCCTTATAATTAGCTTTATAGGTATTCCTAGTTTTTCCTTTGCAGAAAATGAAATGGGAGTATCAACTTTTATGTATCATAGATTTGGTGAAGATAGATATCCAACGACAAGTGTTACAAAGGAACAGTTTCAGTCGCATATAAAATATATAATTGAAAATAATATTGATGTAATAAGTTTAGAGGAAATTATTAGTAAATTAGAAAATGACGAAAAGTTTAATGAGAAAAGTATAGCTTTTTCAGTTGATGATGCTTACTTATCTTTTTTTGAATATGCTTGGCCAATATTTAAAAAATACAAAATACCTGTCACTCTATTTGTTTCTACAGATATTATAGATAGTAATACTGCTGGGTATATGAGTTGGTCTCAAATAAAGCAATTTATTGATGAAGGGGGCTCTATTGGTCAGCATACTTCTACTCACCTTCATATGCCTTTAAACAGTAAGGAGTATGTGAAGGAAGACTTACTAAATTCACATAGAAGCTTTATAAAGAATATTGGTTTTGTGCCTAAGCTTTTCGCATATCCTTACGGTGAAACAAGCTTAGCTATTATAGAGCTTCTTAAAGAACTCAATATTAGCCATGCGTTTGGTCAGCATTCAGGCGTGATTTCAAGTTATGAAAATCATTACTATTTACCTAGATTTTCTCTTAACGAAAATTTTGGCACATCAGATCGTTTTGGGTTTGCTGTAAATTCTTTTCCCTTACAGATAGATCAATTTAGTCCTGAAGATATGTTCTTAAAAAATAATAAGCGTCCATTAATTGAACTCACACTAGTTGATGATCTAAACAATAATGAGTTAAATTGTTACTCTAATCCTGGTGGAAATTGGAATTCACAAGAAATAATAAAAATAAGTCCCTTGAAATTTCAAATAAAATTAGAAGAAGATTTTTTATCTGGAAGAGGCAAACTTAATTGTACGTCAAAAATTGATGACAAATGGCACTGGTTTGGATATCAGTTCTTGGTTAAATAATTTCAGTTAATTTAATTTTATTTTGCTTTTCCATTTTTAGATGCTCAAAGTCTTCAAATTTGTTTGTTTTAATTATATTCTTTATTTTTTCTGAATAGTCATCTTCAATTGAATAATTATATAAATAATTAGATAGTGTAACCCCATTTAAGGGAAGATTGTTGTTTCTCATAATATATCTGTTTAATCTAAACTCAGCATAATGATGATTAGTATTTAAATTCTTCATGTATGACGAAACAGAGTCACTCAGGGTATTAAATGATTTAATTTTATAATTTTCACCTAGATCTCTATTTTCAGGAACAATCCCATCCTTATTTTGGTCCCATATATATTGTCCAAATAAAGCATTCCCCTCGATAGCAAAACGAGAAGTTCCCCATCCACTCTCTATTGCCGCTTGAGCAAGAGCGAGCGAAACTGGAATTTTGTCAACTTTTTGTAATAATTTTTCAATAGAGTATTCTTTCAATTTGTATTCTTTCATTTTACTTGATAACCACTTAGCATCACCGCGAGAAATAAAGTCAATTCTATTTGCTAGATTTCTAATTTTATTATTCATGAGTACCAGTTTTTCATTTTCTTTAATGATTATGGGCAGAGCTATTTTTATAAAAAGAGTTTTTCTTTTTTCAGATGATTTAAGTGTTGTTATATTGAATGGTAGTTTAGATATAATGATATTTGGTACTAAGTTTGTTTCTAGTATTGAGTCTAAATTAACGTTTTTGCTTATATAAATTTCTTCAGTAAGCTTGGCGGCATAAAGTTTATCTAAAGTTTGATCAAAGTTTTCATTTTTAGAATTATTATTTGGATATAATACTTTAATTTGTTTGTCGTAAACATTTTGACTGAATATTAAAGAAGTTAAAATTGTGAGAACAAATAATAATGCTATTGAGTAATAAATCCTAAACAAAAGAATTAAAGAGTTATCTTTAGTAACAAATAAATTTAGAAAATTCATATCATCTATATGATTTGTTCAACTTTTTTAACTTCGGGAATATGATGTTTAAGCATATTTTCAACTCCATTTTTAAGAGTCAATGTTGCGCTAGGACAGCCAGCACAACTTCCTTGAAGGGCCAATGAAACAATACCCTCGTCATATTTCTTAAATTTTATATCGCCGCCATCTTGCATAACAGCAGGTCTAATTTTTGATACTAAAATATTATGAATATTCTTAACAACTTCTATATCTGCATCGTCAAATTCAACTGTGTTAATTTCGTCAACTTCATTCTCTGTATCTAATATCGGAATGCCTGAACCAATGAAGTCAGATATCTCGTGTAAGATTGTTGCTTTTAATTGATCCCATGTAAATTTGCTTTTGTTAATTGAAATAAAATTTTTATTAAATAAAATTTTATCAATACCATCAATTTTAAGTAACTTTTCTGCAAGCTTTGAATTTATATTTTCTTCCCCAGCATTATATTCAACTGGCTCAGAACATATTTCATGATCATCTAAAATAAACTTCAATGAGTTTGGGTTAGGTGTTGATTCAGTTTGTATAAACATAATAATTATTCAATTTATATAATTAGATTCTATTTTTTTTAAAGAATTCATGTGATAATTTTGTAAGTGTCTGAATTTAACGATATTTTTTAATTAGCTCTTGATGCCAAATCATCAATAACATCATCTTCTAAACCTTGTGGTATTACAACAATTGGAACTGGAAGTTTACCTGATTTTTGTCCAGCTAATAATGTAACCAGTGGACCTGGTTGATCAGCGTCAGCTGCAGCTAAAACTAGAAACCTTATTGCATCATCAGATTCAAGTGTTTCAATAATTTTTTCGCTTGGAATGCCTTCTTTAATTATAACTTCAGGAACTATGTCTACGAGATCATGAATAACTTTAGACCACTTTTGTAATTTTTCTTGAGCTTTATCAGTTGCCTCTTGGCGAATAATCTCTTCAACAGATTGCCATTGTTGGGGATCAAATTGTTCGATGATATTTAATAGGATAATACCTCCCTTTGTATTTTTAGCTCTTTGTGCAGCAAATCTGATAGCAACACTTAACTCAATGGAGTCATCTACTATAACTAAAAATTTTGATCTATGTCTCATTTCTAACAAATCCAACTATATCATATACTTCTTTAATTGTAACATTCGCTTTCTCTGAAGCTTTTTCAGCTCCACTTGAAATTATTTGATTCAAATAAGCTTTATCACTCATTAATTTATCTATTTCTTTTGATATAGGTTTAATGTGTTCAATTATTACTTCAGCAAGATTATTTTTAAAATTTGAAAAGTTCTGTCCTTTATATTTCTCAATTAGTTCAGATTTATCTATTTCTGAAAAACCTGAAAATATATTTAATAAGTTATTAACTTCAAGTAATTTTGATACATCCTCATTATTGTCTGGCATAGGTGTGTCAGCAGTTTTAGCCTTTTTTATTTTTTTTTCTATCTGATCAGCACTATCAGTTAAACTGATTCTTGAATAATCTGATGGATCAGACTTACTCATTTTTTGTTCTCCATTTTTGAGAGACATTATTCTGGAGATATTTTTATCTATTATTGGTTCAGGAATTGGAAAAAAACCATCACATTCATAATCACGATTAAATTTTTGGGCTATATCTCTTGTTAATTCTAAGTGCTGCTTTTGATCATCACCAACTGGAACATGTGTTGCTTTGTAAAGTAATATATCGGCAGCCATTAAATTGGGGTAAATAAAAAGTCCTGAGCTAGCATTCTCTTTATCTTTGCCTGCCTTATCTTTAAATTGTGTCATTCTGTTGAGCCAGCCCATTCTTGTGATGCAATTAAATATCCAAGCCAGTTCTGAATGAGACGAAACATTACTCTGATTAAAAATTACACTTTTGACAGGATCAATTCCTGAAGCTAAATAAGTTGCTACTACCTCGTAAGTGTTATTTTTAAGAAGCTTTGGATCTTGTTTTACTGTAATTGCATGAAGATCAACTACACAAAAAAAACAATCATATTCAGTCTGCATTGATACAAAATTTTTTATTGCGCCTAAATAATTACCGATATGTAAGCCTCCAGTTGGTTGAACTCCGGAGAGTACTATTTTGTTTATATTTTTCATTTGTTAAAAACTTTTTTAATTTCAGTATACGAAAAAGGCTTGTAAAAAGATATTATAAATAAGTAAAGTAGTATTGAAGAAAGGACTAAAAATAAAAGGAAAAAAGTCTCTCCAAGATAAAAGCTAATAAATATTTCATCAAAATAATCTTTAAAGAAATAAATATATATTCCTATAATAAAAGAAGCTAACAAGACTAAGATTGTTGGTTTTATTATTTTTGAACTGAAAATAAAATAACAATTTTTTTGAAGGTAATAATAAAGAACAAACACGCTTATCCACGCTGAAATACTTGTTGCAATCGCAATTCCTACAAAACCTATATAAATAAAGAGTATTATACTCAATACTGTATTCAAAACTAAATTAAAAAAAGTTACATAAAGTGTTGGCTTAACATTTTCATATGCGAAAAAAATTGGTGTAAAAATTTTCATTAATATAAATGCAACCAAGCCTATACTGTAAAATTTTAGTGCCTGAGCTGTAAGCGCTGTCGATTCAATATTAAATTCACCTCGCTCAAACAGTATGCGAACTATCAGTTCTGGCAGAATAAAAATACCAACAGCTGCAGGAAGTGATAATAATACGGCAAATTTAGTAGTCTCCTCGATTGTATTATAAACCTCAGTTTTTGAATTCTTCTGAATTTTTTTTGAAATTGATGGCAGCAACGCAATTCCAAGTGCAATCCCAATCAATGCTAGAGGTAATTGATATATTCTATCTGCATAATATAAATACGAAATTGCACCAGTTTCATATGAAGCAATTATAGTTCCTATAAAAATATTTATCTGAAGTAGGCCTGAGGAAAAAAAACTTGTAGAAAATAAACTAAGGAAACGTTTTGTGTTTGTTGTAATTAGTGGAGAAAAATAAGTTATCTCTATTTTATTATTTTTAAGTGAAGCTATTAAAAAAATTATTTGAATTATACCTCCAATGATTACAGACCACGATAAAAAAAGTAAAAAATTATTACTCGTTACATAAGCATATAGTATTCCCAATATCATGAAGAGATTTAAAATTATTGGAAGCGAAGCTGACAAGGCAAATTTATTATTTGCATTGAGAATAGATGAATAAATTGATCCAATACTAATTATGACAAGAAAAGGAAATATAATTCTTGATGTATTAATTAGTTCGTCCAGCTTTTCATCGTTCAAGGCAAAACCTGGTGCCAAGAATAAAATAAAAGTCGGCATGAATATCTCAATAATAATGACAATAATGACTGTTATGGTTGTAAAAATAACAATGATATTTCCAGCAAATTTTTTTGCATCTTCCAAAAACTTTTCACTTATCAACTTTGAGTAAACTGGTACGAATGCAGAATTTACTGCCCCTTCTGAAAATATTCTGCGAAATGTATTTGGAAAACGAAAGGCTACAAAAAAAATATCTGCAAATATTCCTGTACCCAAAAAATTTGCAATCAAGATATCTCTTAAGAATCCAAATACTCGACTTACAGATGTAAAAAAAGAATAGATAAATGATGATCTTATTACATTCATATAATTGTTGTTTATTAATCTATTTTCATCTAAATATCGTCAAAATTAAGTATACATTCCCATTTTATAGTTTTTGAATTTGAAACGCAGATAAAAACCTATATAAATGGCCAAAAAGGGATTTATGAAGAAAAAGGATAGAGCAGAGCATTTTAGTGAGAAGGAAGCTTTAGTTTTTCATGCTCAGGGAAAGCCAGGAAAGATTGAAATTAAAGCAACCAAACCACTTGAGACACAAAGGGACTTGTCTCTAGCTTATTCACCTGGAGTTGCGGCACCAGTTAATGCGATTGCAGAGGACACCAGTGCAGTCTATGACTATACGAGTAAGGGCAATATAGTTGCCGTAGTATCAAATGGAACCGCTATACTTGGTCTTGGTAATTTAGGCGCACATGCCTCAAAACCAGTGATGGAAGGTAAATCTGTTTTGTTTAAAAGGTTTTCTGACATTGACTCAATTGATCTTGAAATTGATACGGAAAATGCTGACGAGTTTATTAATTCTGTTAAATATTTAGGCCCATCTTTTGGAGGAATAAATTTAGAAGATATCAAAGCACCTGAGTGTTTCATTATTGAAGACACATTAAGAGAGCTAATGGATATCCCAATATTTCATGATGACCAGCATGGAACTGCTATAATATCTACAGCTGCCCTTCTAAATGCATTGGATCTTAGTGGGAAAAAAATAAGTGATGCAAAAATTGTTGTTAACGGTGCAGGTGCAGCTGGCATAGCATGTTTAGAGCTTCTCAAAGCAATGGGAATGCCTAACAATAATGCAATACTTTGCGATACAAAGGGCGTTATTCACTCTGAAAGAAAAGAAAACATGAACCAGTGGAAATCTGCTCATGCAATAAAAACTGATTGTAGGACATTAGAGGATGCGCTGGTTGGTGCAGATATTTTTTTTGGTTTATCAGTTGGGAATATAATCAGTCAAAAAATGGCCTTATCAATGGCTGATAACCCGATTATTTTTGCTATGGCAAACCCTGAACCTGAAATTACTCCCGAAGATGTAAAAGAATGTAGATCTGATGCAATAATTGCAACAGGAAGATCCGACTATCCTAATCAGGTAAATAATGTTTTAGGATTTCCATACATATTTAGAGGGGCGTTAGATGTTAGAGCTACAACAATTAATTTAGAAATGAAGATAGCTGCTGCAAAAGCAATAGCTGACTTAGCAAAAGAGGATGTACCTGACGAAGTTGCAAACGCTTATCCTGGGAAGCGCCCACAGTATGGTCCTGATTATATTATACCTTCTCCGTTTGATCCTCGACTTATTAGCAAAGTTCCACCTGCAGTTGCCAAAGCTGCTATGGATACTGGAGTTGCGCGCAAAGCAATTGTGGATATGGACAGGTATTCTAATGAGTTATCAGCGAGACTTAATCCCTCAGCTGGATTGTTACAAAAAATATTTCAAGAAGTAAAAGAAAACCCAAAACGCGTTATCTTCACTGAAGGCGAGGAAGAGGACATGATTCGAGCGGCTGTAATATTCCTTAATAATGGAATGGGAACACCAATACTAATTGGTAGAGATGAAATAATTAAAAATAAAATGAAAGAAATGGGACTTGATTTCTTTGATAAGATAGAAATTCATAGTACTAGAAATAAAGCAGAGCACGATAGGTACGCTGAACATATTTATAACAGGCTTCAAAGAAAGGGTTTTTTAAGAAAAGATTGCCTTAATCTTCTTACCAAAGAAAGAAATGTATTTGCTGCCTGTATGGTATCACTTAATGAAGCTGATGCGATGGTTTGTGGTCTAACAAGAAGTTTTGCTGCTTCTCTAGAAAGCATAGAATATGTATTAGATCCTATTCCTAATAAAACAATTTTGGGAATGACTGTTATGTTGTGCAACGGAAGAACAATATTTGTTGCAGATTCAAATGTTCATGATATGCCCAACGCTGCACAGCTTGCAAATATAACGCAGGAAAGTGCGGAAGTTGTAAAAGAAATATTTGGAATTGAACCGAGAGCGGCTTTAGTTTCTTATTCAAATTTTGGTACACCGTATACTGAGCGCTCAGTTTATATGAGGGATGCCATCAAAATACTTGATGAAAGAAAACTTGATTTTGAATATGACGGTGAAATGGGAGCAAATACTGCTTTGAATGAAAATTTGATGAACTTGTATCCATTTTGTAAACTTTCTGGTCCTGCTAATCTTTTGATTATGCCAGCAATTCACAGCGCTAGTATTTCTACTAAAATGTTACAAGAATTAGGTGGAGGAAATCTGGTTGGTCCCTATCTTGTGGGGTTTAAAGAGAGTATTCAAATAGCTCCTTTAGGTGCGAATGTTTCTGATATTGTTAATCTCGCTGCACTTGCAGCTTTTAAGAATTAGTCTTTTAAGAAATTTGAAATTTCATTAATTGCTTTTTTTGACTCTGGTAAAAATCCAAAGATTTGCCAAACATGAGGTAAATTTTTATAAATACTCAACTTCACTCCATTATTGTTATTCTTAAGATTGTTTGAGATTGTGATTGAGTCACTGAATAATATTTCAATATTACTTACCTGGATAAGTGTTTGAGGAAAATTTTTAAAATTTGCAAATATAGGTGATATCATTGGATTCCTACAGTCCTGGTTTGGAGCATACCACTCTTCAACAGTTTTTTTCATTGATTTAGCAGTATTAAGCCAATCATCGTAAGACAAATAAGGATCCGACAATGAATTCTCTCTAATACTACTACCTTCTCCCGTTAAGTCAGCCCACGGGGAAAGCAGAAAAACTTTTGATGGCAAGGGTTCATTAATTTCTTGAAGTTTTAATATAGTTACAATTGATAAATTGCCCCCCGCAGAGTCACCTCCTATGAATATATTTTTACTCTTATAGCCCATTCTTAATAAACTTTTATAACTTTCAACGGCATCATTAAGTGCAGCTGGAAAAGGGTTCTCAGGGGCAAGAGAATAATCAATTGCATAAACTTTCAAATTAGATTTTTCAGCTATACTTGATAAAAGATTTTGATGGGTTTCAGGAGAGCCAGCAATATATCCACCTCCGTGGAAGTAAAGTATACACTTGTCTTTACTCAATTCTTCATGATCAAAAGAAAGTGTTCTAATATTTTCTAAATAAATCTCATTTGTTTGAATTTTTGAAATTTTTTTATTAAATATAAATTTTTGCAAACTAGTATTTACAATTGAACTACTTGTATCCTCATAGCCCTTTTGATTCATCATTTTTCTTGCTTCTAGATAAGAGCGATCTTCAACTGGAGGTTGAACTTTCTTTACATATTTTTTTAATGCATAATTTAATATTCTTGCCCTGATACTCATACAATATTCAAATAATAACTATTCATCTAATTTATCAAAGATTATTTTTGCGACATCAATCTTATGAAGTTTTTTAATTTCTTGAATACAAGTTGGTGAAGTAACATTTATTTCTGTAAGATAATTTCCTATTACATCAATGCCAGCGAAGAACAGCTTTTCGTTTATTAAAGTTTCTTTGATAATACTGCATATTTTTCTGTCATTTTTTGAGAGTTTTACTGCCTTAGTATTTCCCCCAACGTGAATGTTTGATCTGAACTCATTTGTTTTAGGAATTCTTTTTAATGCTGCAACAGGCTCACCGTTAATAAGTATTATTCTTTTATCACCCTTTATTATTTCTGGCAGAAACTTTTGTACTATGAAAGGAACACTATCTTCATCTATAAACTTCTCGATGATTTGATTATAATTTTTATCCTTCTTATCTAATAAAAAAATGCCCTGTCCTCCATTGCCGTAAAGAGGCTTGATAACAGATCTCTTACAGCTGCTCATAAAAAGATCTATTTCTTTTCTAGATCTAGTTATTAACGTTGGAGGAATGATATCTTTAAATTTCAACATTAGTATTTTTTCTGGAGCATTTCGTATGCCTGCTGGACTATTAATTACTTTTGTTTTTGGATTCAATTGCTCCAGTAAATGCATTGATGATATGTATTCCATATTATAAGGCGGGTCTTGACGTATAAAAATACAATTTAACGAATTTAAATTTAATATTTTTTCGCTACTTATAATATAACTGTTCAATTTGTTATTCTTGAATTTAATTTCTTTTACTAAGGCATATACAGTATTTTTTTTGAATGTAAGAGAACTTGGAGAGAAAATAAAATTTCTATTTTTTCTTTTTTGTGACTCCAATATCATTGGCAAAGTACTGTCAGTATCATGATTGAGTGTATGCACAGGATCTATTTGAAAGCCAAATTTCATAAATCTAACTCCTATTCAGATTTTATGGTTATATATTCAACTACTTCCTCAACTCCAAATACCTCTTTAGTAAGATCTATAGCTTTTTTCTTTTCATCACTTGAGCTTGAGATTCCAATTATGTAAACAACTTTATTAACAGTTTCGATATTATAATTTAGAGAGTTCACTTCTTCATCAAGCATTAATTTTGCGTAAACTTTTGTACTAATAACTAAATCATCTGCAAAATTTAATATGTTATCGCTTTCACTTATTTGAATTTCGTTAATTACAGTTTGAACTCCCTTCACTCCCCATGCAATTCGAGTAGCCTCTATTCTTAGATCTATATTATCAACGGTCCCGGTTAATAATACTCTTCCTTGAGAAACCTCTACATCAACATTAAAAAATATTTTTTCACTTTGATCAAAATAAGAGTTTTTTAGAATAGCTTTTATCAGTACATCATCGACATACTCTCCAATGCTTCGGTCTGAATTTGAAACTGTTACCGCTTTTGTAGCCACTCCTGTTGCTACAGGTATAGAACAATTTGTTAGTATCAACATAAATAACAGAGAAATTGATAATATTGTTAGTTTGTTAAGTGCCATCATTCAAAATTATATTAATTTTATATTATTTCCTATTTTTTATTAATAGCTGATAAATATCTCTTTTAGATATACTCAAATCTTTTGACATAAGACGCGATACCTCAGAGATATTCATACCTTTATTTAGTAAACTATTACCAAATTTAATAATTTCTTCTTCAGGAAGTTTAGTAATTTTGCTCATTATTGGTTCAATAATGAATGTTATCTCTCCTAATATTTTTTCTTTCAAACTTATTTTCTCTAAAAGGTCAGAGATATTAGTATTGATAATTTCCTCATGTTTTTTTGTTAACTCCCTAACAAATGTTATTTTGCAATCACCACTTAGTTCTAATATTGCATTTAATGTTTTAATAATTCTCTTAGGTGATTCAAAATATATTTCTGGACAGTCACTTCCATTAAATCTTGCTAATTGACTTTCTATTTTCTTTTTTTCTCTTGGAAAAAAACCTCTGAAGGTAAAATTTTCTGCTTGAAAAGTTGCTAGAACAAAGCTTGCTATTGGTGCTGATGGACCTGGTAAAGAAAATACACTTAAATTGTTTTCAAAGCATTCTTTCACAAGGTCAGCCCCAGGATCTGAAATAAGTGGTGTTCCAGAATCTGTAGTTACAGCAATAGAAAAATTAGAACTTATTTTTTTTATTATTCCAGGAATTTTATTTTTAGAATTAAATTTGTGAAATGACTGTATTTTAGATTTTATTCCATATTTCGATGTAAGTTTTTTTGTAACTCTAGTATCTTCACTCATTATTAAGTCGACTGAAGAAAGTATTTTTAATGACCTTATCGTAATATCAGATAAATTTCCTATTGGCGTGGGAACTATATAAAGACCACTTTGAGGTTTCTCATGTTCCAATAACTTTGTAATATAAGATAAATTTAAATTTGATTGCATGTTTTATTTTAGAGATAAGTTTTTTATTTTAGTAATTCTTTATTTAAGTTTATTATTATATGGCTGTGAAACAACCCAATTAGCTCCAAAGAAAACACTAACATACAATCAAACACAATTGCTAGAAACTATAGTAGAAGATGAAGATCCAAATGCTCAAGAAAACAATTTAATAGAAAAAGATGATAAGATTTTCAGGCTAGGCTTACTTTTACCTTTGTCTGGAGAATTTTATCAGATAGGTAAATCGCTACTCGATTCTGCGCAATTGGCATTAGAAGAAACCAATAACAAAAATTTAGAATTTTATATAGTCGACACGGGAGAAGAAAACCAACTATATAAAAATCTATCATACTTAATTAGTAATGATGTTGATTTGATTCTTGGTCCAATATTTACCAAAACAGTTTTAAAAGTAAAAGAGTACTTGGATGATCAAAATATTCCAATCATAACATTTTCTAATAATTCTGATGTAAGTGATCGTGATGTCTATGTTTTTGGATTAACTATTGAAGATGAATTAAACAGAATCTACGAATATTCAATTGATAGAGGAATTGATAAATTTGCAGTTATAGTTCCTGATAATAAATATGGAAAAAAAGTAAAAGATGAAATTAATAAATTCCATAATATAAATAATAATTCATCTTCACAATTTATTTTTTATCCAACTAAAGATCCCGACTATTATAAAATAGCGAGGGAAGTTTCAAATTATGATGAAAGAAAATTAGACTTGGATAATCGAGTTAAGCTTCTAGAAGAATTGCAATCTGAGTCTTCGTTAAAAGAATTAAAATTATTAAGAAATAAGGATACTTTGGGTGAGGTAGATTTTGAAGCTATCATAATAATTGCTCGATCATTTAGCGAATTAACAAATTTTATTTCAATACTGCCCTATTATGATGTTGACCCTAAAAAAGTAAAATTCATTGGAAATTCTATTTGGGGAAAAGAATTAATTCTTAAAGAGCCATCAATGAAGAATTCATATTTTTCGTCCTTAGACTTAAATGGCCAAAGAAAATTTAAAAAAGAATATAAAAAGATTTACAAAAATAATCCTCACGCATTAGCTCCTTTAGCTTACGATTTAGTAGGTTTAATCAGCAGCTTAAATATAGAACATAAGAAAATTACTAAGGAAATTCTTCACTCTAATTTAGGGTATATAGGTATAAATGGGTGGTTCCGTTTTGATGAAAGTGGAAGAGTGGAACGTAGACCTTTAATATTCCATGTAGGCAGTGATAAGTTTGTAATTAGAAATTAATTTTTTATTTTATATAAAAAATTTGACAACTTCTTAAATGCAATTGCTCTGTGGCTTATTCTTTCTTTGTAATTAAAATTCATTTCGCCAAATGTTTTTTTATAACCTTTAGGAACAAAAATTGGATCATACCCAAAACCATTCTTGCCTTTTGGAGGAAATTGAACATGTCCGTAAATCTTACCTTCAAAAACTCTGCTTACATTGTTTGGAAAATAGATTGATAAAGCACAACAAAAAAAAGCTTTTCTGCTAGATTTATTAAAATAATTATTTTTTTCCATTTTCTTTTCTATTTTTTCTATAGCAATATTGAAATCTTTTTCCTTACCCGCCCATCTTGCAGAATAAATACCAGGTTCATTATTTAATGATGAAATACAAAGGCCACTATCATCAGCTATAGCTGGCAATTTAGATTTTAATGCAGCATTTTTTGATTTGATAAGGGAGTTTTCTCCAAATGTAAGACCATTTTCAATAGGTTCATTAATTTTAAGTTTTTTGGCAGAAATAATATTATAACCTAGCGGTTTTAATAAAGATTTTATTTCCGATACTTTTCCAGAATTATGACTTGCTATTACAATATCCTTTAACAGATTATTTACCTTCTAAAAGTATTTTTTGGGATTGAATTATTTGACTAATACCTGATTTTGCCAATTCAAACATGGAATTAAATTCATTTTCTGTGCAAAGTTTTTTTTCAGATGTCATTTGTATCTCAACTATTTTATTTGTTTCTGTAATGACAAAATTAGCATCTACCTCAGCATTTTGATCCTCAATAAAATCTAGATCAAGCAACGGAACATTATCGACTATGCCACAGCTTATAGCCGCAAGATTTTCCTTTATTGGGTTAGTTTTTATAATCTTTTTCCCTATCATGCTCTGGATACATAACTGCAGTGCTACAAACGCACCTGATATTGAAGCGGTTCGTGTTCCGCCATCAGCTTGAATAACATCACAATCAATTAAAATTTGCATATCTTTTAACAAACTAAGATCTGTTACCGCTCTCAACGATCTGCCAATCAAACGTTGTATTTCTTGTGTTCTTCCTGATTGTTTGCCTCTGACAGCTTCTCGGGACATTCTTTCAGATGTTGATCTAGGAAGCATTCCATATTCAGCAGTTACCCAGCCTTGCTGAGAATTTTTAAGCCACCTTGGAACATTTTGATCTAAAGACGCGTTACACAATACGTGAGTTTCACCAAATTTTATCATACAAGAGCCTTCTGGATATGAGGAGAAATTCGGAATAATTTCAAATTTACGAAGATCGCTAGTTTTTCTTGTATTTCTCATATTAATAAATTCATTATACTATGTATTGACGAAAATAATATAGATCATTACATATTCAAAAAAAGATATGGCAAAAGACAAAAAAAAGAATGTTTCTGAAAAAAAAACTGAAGAGAATGTTGAAGAAGTTCAGGTAAAGGAAAATATTGACCATTCAGAACTCGAAGAAAAGTTAAAAGAGGCAGAAAATCAAATTTTACTATCTCTCGCAGATAACGATAATCTAAGAAAAAGATTTGACAGAGAAAAAGAGGATCTCAGTAACTATGTTATTTCTAGTTTCGCAAAAGAAATCTTGTCTGTATTGGATAATTTAGAGAGAGCATTAAAATCGATAGATCTAGATGAATTAAAAAAATCAGATCAAAATATTTCACAGTTTGTTGAAGGTATTGAATTAACAGAAAAACAAATAATAACGGTTTTTGAAAAGTTCAAAATTGAAAAAATTAATTCTTTAGACCAAAATTTTGATCCAAACTTGCATCAAGCTATGTTCGAAGTAGAAAATCCTGATAAGCAGCCTGGTATCATTACTGAGGTAGTACAAGAGGGATACCGTATAGGGGATAGGCTTTTAAGACCTGCTATGGTAGGCGTCGTCAAGAAAAAAAACTAATAATATCAATAATATAAATCAATAAAATATCAGCGAATTTAGTAAAAATACTTTCTATTGAGGGGGGTTGCACACAAAAATCAACTACCTATATATAAGTCAAATCAAACAAAGAGAATTTTATGGGAAAAGTAATTGGTATAGATCTAGGAACAACTAATAGTTGTATCTCAATAATGGATGGTAAAGATCCAAAGGTAATAGAAAATGCGGAGGGTTCACGTACTACACCTTCCATTATAAGCTTTGGTGCTGAAAGTGAAAAACTAGTTGGTCAACCAGCTAAAAGACAAGGCGTAACAAACCCAGAAAATACCTTTTTTGCTATTAAAAGACTCATGGGTCGTTCTTTTGAAGATCCAATGGTTCAAAAAGACTCAGACATGGTGCCATTTAAAATTATAAAATCAGAAAATGGTGATGCATGGGTAGAATCTGGAAATGAAAAGTATTCTCCATCACAAATTTCTGCGTTTGTATTACAAAAACTAAAAGAAGATGCAGAAAGATATTTAGGAGAGTCTGTTGAGAAAGCAGTGATTACCGTACCAGCTTATTTTAATGATGCGCAAAGACAAGCCACCAAAGACGCAGGTAAAATAGCTGGACTAGAAGTTGAAAGAATTGTTAATGAGCCCACGGCTGCTGCACTAGCATATGGTCTAGACAAAAAAGATGGCAAAACAATTGCTGTTTATGATTTGGGTGGAGGTACTTTTGATATTTCAATATTAGAGATTGGTGATGGAGTATTTGAAGTTAAATCAACTAATGGTGATACATTCCTTGGTGGAGAAGATTTTGACTCAAGACTTCTCAGTTATTTAGCTGATGAATTTAAGAAAGAAAATAATATTGATCTGACGAAAGATAAATTAGCCTTACAGAGACTCAAAGAGTCAGCAGAGAAGGCTAAAATAGAATTATCATCTACTTCTCAAACAGAAATCAATCTTCCGTTTATTACGGCAGATCAATCTGGCCCAAAGCACTTAAATATTAAAGTTACAAGAGCTAAACTTGAAACATTAGTTGATGATTTAATCGAAAAAACAATCAAACCATGTGATGCCGCGTTAAAGGATGCAGGTTTAAGTGCGGGTGAAATTGACGAAGTTGTTCTTGTTGGTGGCATGACAAGAATGCCAAAAGTAATTGAAACAGTTAAAAACTTCTTTGGCAAGGAACCTAACAAAGGAGTTAATCCTGACGAAGTAGTAGCTCAAGGTGCTGCTATTCAAGCAGGAATACTTCAAGGTGATGTTAAAGATGTTTTATTGCTAGATGTTACCCCTCTCTCACTTGGTATTGAAACTTTAGGTGGAGTATTCACAAAACTTATCGATAAGAATACGACAATACCTACAAAGAAAAGTCAGGTTTTCTCTACTGCCGATGATAATCAAACAGCAGTGACAATACGTGTATGCCAAGGCGAAAGAGAGATGGCATCAGATAATAAGCTTCTGGGCAATTTTGATCTTGTTGGAATTCCACCGGCACCAAGAGGAGTACCTCAGGTTGAAGTGACTTTTGATATTGATGCTAATGGTATTGTAAATGTATCCGCCAAGGATAAAGGAACTGGAAAAGAACAACAGATTAAAATTCAAGCATCTGGTGGCCTAAGCGAAGAAGAAATAGAAAAGATGGTAAAAGAAGCTGAGGCAAATGCAGAGTCTGATAAGAAGAAAAGAGAAACCGTCGATGTTAAAAATCAAGCTGATACGATGGTACACTCAGCAGAAAAAAATCTTAAAGAATTTGGCGACAAAGTTTCAGATCAAGAAAAAAATGCAATCGAGAATGATATTAAGACTTTGAAAGAAGCAATTGCCTCTGATGACATAGAAAAAATTAAAAGTGGATTGGAAGCATTAACTCAATCTTCTATGAAACTAGGTGAAGCTATGTATAAAGCTCAACAACAAGATGCTCCTTCACCAGAAGGTGGGCCAGCAGGCAGTGAACCTAATGATGCAAAAGAAAACAATGAAAAAGTTGTTGATGCAGAATTTGAAGAAGTTAAAGAAGACAATAAAGAATCGTAAGCGGGTAAGCTTATGTCAAAAAGAGACTATTATGAAGTTCTTGGTGTATCCAAGACTGCTGACGGTTCCGAGATAAAAAAATCCTATAGAAAACTTGCAATGAAATATCACCCTGATCGAAATCAGGGAGATGCAGAAGCTGAAGTAAAATTCAAAGAAGCTAGTGAGGCATACGCGGTTCTTCAAGATAAAGAAAAAAGGTCTGCTTATGATCAGTTTGGTCATGCAGCTGTCGACGGAAGCTCTGGACAAGGTGGTGGTGGATTTGATTTTTCTTCATCAGCTTTTCAGGATATTTTTGAGGATTTTTTTGGTGGTGACTCATCTTTTTTTGGAGGGGGTGGAAACAGAAGAAGAAAGTCAAACAATCGTGGATCTGATTTAAGATATGATATTACAGTTTCACTTGAAGAAGCCTATAATGGAAAAAAATTCAAAGTAAAAATACCTACACAGGTTCAATGTGAGATATGTTCTGGTTCAGGAGCATCTAAAGGAAGTCAACCCATCACGTGTCAATCATGTGGAGGAAGAGGACAAATTAGATCACAACAAGGTTTCTTTTCGATTCAACAAACTTGTCCTACCTGTCAGGGAACGGGTTCAACAATATCTGATCCTTGTAATCCATGTCGTGGTTCCGGCCGAACTCAAAAAACAAAAAGTCTAATGGTTAAAATACCAAAAGGAGTTGATGATGGATCAAGAATAAGACTAAGTGGCGAGGGTGAAGCTGGCACAAATGGTGGTCAACAAGGCGATTTGTATATTTTTGTTAACGTCAACGAACATAGTATATTTGCCAGAGAAGATGAAAATCTTTTTGCCGAGGTACCTATTTCAATGATTGATGCTGCGGTTGGCGGATCTATTGATGTGCCTATTATAGATGGTGGTAAAGCAAGATTAAAAATACCTCAGGGAACTCAAACAGGAGATCAATTTAGACTTAAATCGAAAGGAATGCCTAACGTAAGAAGTGGATATCTTGGCGATTTATATATACAAACCAAAGTTGAAACACCTGTGAATTTAAACAAAAAACAAATTGAGATTCTAAAGTCCTTTCAAGAAGTCAGTAATAATGAAGAAAATCCTCTTAGCTCGGCTTTTTTTAAAAAAGCCAGAGATTTCTGGAAAACAAAAAATTAAATACCATTACTTTTTTCTTTATTTGAATTATCTTTAAAAAATGAAAAAAATTAAAGTAATTGTAACGGGTGCTTCAGGTCGTATGGGCACGCAAATAGCAAAAAGAATTGTTCAAGATAAATCTTTTACATTGTTTGGAGCAACCGAGAGTGTTGGTCATCCTTCAATAGGAAAAGATATAGGTCAAATTTTAAAAACAAAAAAAACTGGTATTTTAATTACAGATAACATTATTGAACTATTTGCAAAAGCTGATGCAGTTATTGATTTTACAGTTCCAAAAGCAACATTAGAGCATGCAAAATATTCTGCACAAGCAAGAATTGTTCACGTAATTGGAACAACTGGTTTCAGCAAAAGCCAGTTACGTAAAATAGATTTTGCTGCGCAGCACGCCACAATTATTAAATCTGGCAATATGAGTTTGGGAATAAATTTATTAGAGAGTATTGTAAAAATTGCTTCCTCAAAATTAGATAGCTCTTTTGATATAAAAATAAATGAAACTCATCATAAACATAAAATTGATGCACCATCAGGAACAGCAATAATGCTTGGCAAAGCTGCTGCTAGTGGGAAAAATAAAAAATTGGAAAATGTAATGAAGATTAATCGCACTAATACAATTGGTAAAAATATAAAAAATAAAATTGTAATGTCGTCCTTTAGAAAAGGTGAAACCATTGGAGACCATGAGGTAATATTCTCATCAAATGATGAAACGATTAGAATTCAGCATATAGCTGAAAATAGGGGCATTTTTGCCAATGGAGCACTTCAAGCTGTAAAATGGGGAATGGATAAAGGACCAGGTCTTTTTTCGATGACCGACGTTTTGAATATTTAGAAAAGTAATAAATAGCTTATGCAAAGAGCTGAACGTGCAACAAAAATAATGGGTATATTAAATAAAATATATCCTAAAACTCCTATACCTCTAAATCACAAGAACAAATTTGAACTTTTAATTTCTGTTCTTTTAAGTGCACAATGTACTGATAAAAGAGTGAATGAAATTACACCAATACTTTTTAAAGAAGCAAATAATGCAAAAAAAATGCAAACGTTATCTAAAAATAAAATATACAAAATTATAAGACCGTGTGGCCTTGCCCCCCAGAAGTCTAGCGCAATCCATAGATTATCTAAAATATTAGTAAATAATTTCAGTGGCAAGGTACCAGAAAGTTTTGACGAACTTGAAAAGCTTCCTGGTGTTGGCCATAAAACAGCCAGTGTAGTAATGTCACAAGGTTTTGGTCATCCAGCTTTTCCTGTTGACACACATATTCATCGATTAGCGCAAAGATGGGGACTTACTAATGGAAAAAATGTAACTCAAACAGAAAAAGATTTAAAAAAAATCTTTCCAATGAATAGTTGGAATAAACTTCATTTACAAATTATTTTTTATGGAAGAGAGTATTGTGAAGCAAGAAAATGTTTTGGCTTAGAATGTAAGATTTGCAAGACCTGTTTTCCTGACAGAAAAAAGCCAGTACAAACAAAAAAACCTTAATAGATATATTTACAATAGGGAGTTGATAGTTTGACGGTAACTGCTAGAGTTCTTTCGATATGACAAATAAAGTAGCATTGATAATTGGCGCTGGTGATAGTCTAGGTTCGTCAATAGCAAGAGTTTTTGCAAATGATGGGTTTACTGTTGTGGTTGCAAGAAGAAATGGTGATAAGTTATCTGAGTTAGCTGAAGAAATTAAAAAAAATGGTGGTGAATGTTTCTTTTATTCACTTGATGCAAGAAAAGAGGATGATGTCATTAGTTTAATTAATAAAATTGAAAACGAAATCGGAGAGATCTTGGTTGCAGTATACAACATAGGGGCAAATATCAGGTACGGCATATTAGAAACAACATCAAGAAAGTATTATAAAGTTTGGGAAATGGCTGCATTCGGTGCATTTCTTATGGGGAGAGAAGTTGCAAAAAAAATGGTTCCTAGAAAAAAAGGGACTATAATTTTTACTGGTGCATCAGCAAGCGTCAGAGGTAAAGAGGGTTTTGCCGCTTTTTCAGGAGCAAAGCATGCAAAGCGGGCTCTATCACAGAGTATGGCAAGAGAGTTAGGGCCTAAAGGAATTCATGTTGCACATATTGTTATTGATGGAGCAATTGATACCCCATGGGTCAATGAATTGTTTCCCGATTATGTGAAAGAAAAGAAAAAAGTTGATGGACTAATGAATCCAGATGATATTGCACAGAACTACTTAATGATACATAATCAACCAAAAAACGCGTGGACTTATGAAATAGATCTGCGTCCTTGGGTGGAGACATGGTAGATAATAAATATGACATCGTAGGTATTGGCAATTCTATTGTTGACGTGATTACAGACGTAGAAGATCAATTTTTGAATGAGCACGAATTGAGAAAAGGCCTCATGTCTTTAGTGGATTTAGATGGTATTAAAAATATCTCAGGGAAAATTGATATTAAAAAAACTGTGTCTGGTGGATCAGTTGCAAACTCAATAGTTGCTCTAGCTCAAAATAATATGAAAACAGCTTTTATTGGAAAAGTTGGAATAGATGAAGTAGGGAACGCATTTGTTGATGGATTAAATAAAGAAAATGTATTTTTTGCGAATGTCCCTCAGTCTGACGAGAGTGAAACAGGACGATGCTTAGTTATGGTGACCCCTGATGCTCAAAGGACAATGAGTACGTATTTAGGAATTTCCCAAAAGCTAAATTCTGATGATGTTAATGAAGATGTTATTTCACAGTCAAAAATCACTTATCTAGAGGGATATCTTTGGGACCTAGATGATGCCCAAGTTGCAATCAAAAAAGCGACAAAGGTAGCTAAGGAAAATAATAAAATTGTAGCCTTCAGTGTATCTGACGTATTTTGTATTGAACGTTTTAAAGAGAGCTTTTTAAGTTTAATTAATGAAGAAGCTGATATTATTTTTGCAAACGAAGAGGAGATTAAATCTCTATTAGGAACATCAGACTTGGATGAGAGCATAAACATTATCAAAGATAGAAATAAGATATTCGCAATAACACTTGGTGAAAATGGGGCAATGATTATAAATAATGAAGAAGTAATTAAAATTGAACCCCAAAAAATAGATAATCTTGTTGATACAACGGGAGCTGGTGATCTATTTGCAGCAGGATTTTTGTTAAAATATATTCAGGGACAGCCCCTTGAAGAGTGTGGCAAAGAAGGAGTTAGATTTGCTTCAAAGGTAATACAAATCTACGGGGCTAGATTATAAAATTTAACTATCTAAAATTTTATCAATTTCATTAATTACTGCATCTGAAGTTATTAAATCTATATCATCTCCACCAAAACTCTGCGACGCAATAAAATTAATGTTTGTGAATTGGTCATTTAAAAATTTGACTGCACTTGTTGGACCACAGATTTTTAACAATGGACACATATTAGTTGAGAGCATTTGACCAGTTCCGCTGTCATTAGTTATAGCAATATCTAAATAATTTGTTGATGCCATTACCACTTCAATTCCTGGATAATTTGCAACTTCTTCTTCAGGAAAAAGAGGATTATCTATAACATCAATTATTTCTTTACGAAGATTTTGTTCCTCTGGTCCAAGAAAAAAAACAATATTGAAATTTTTTTTTTCATAAAATTTAGCTACTTCTAAGTATTTATCAAATGACCAAATCCTTGTTGGAGTATTTGAACCAGGCGCAATACCAATATACTTTTTACTGGGGTCAAACAATTTATTTAAGGTCTCTGTTATTGATTGAGGAATATCTATTTCAAATTCTTTTTTATCTTCATAATTTGAAACTAGGTCAAGCATTTCAATAATACTTTTTATATAAAATTTTCTTTCTTTACTAAAAGCTTTAGGTTTTAAGTTAGAAAAAAACCAATTAGCCGCAGATGAAATAAAAATTTTTGTTTTTAGCCTCTTTAAGGCAATGGTTCTGGGCACAGCTTTTTGCGTATCAATAATAATATCAAATTCTTCGTTATTTAAATTATAAACATTTGAGATTTTTTTCCAAAAGAAGGGGTTTAGTTTTGCTTTTTCCCATATTTTGTCGATATAGTTTGAGGTAAACTTTTTTAGTCTTTTATTATACTCCGTATAGATTGTGTCAGTCATCCAATGAATTTCATAATTTGGAAATCTATCTTTTAATTGATAAACAATTGGCAATTTTAAAATGCCATCTCCAATTTGCTCCCCATTGCTGAAGATTAAAACTTTTTTCATTGGTTTAATTTTGAGTCGTGTCTTCTGAAACTTTTATTATTAATTTCCCCTCATTTTCTCCTGAAAATAACTTTTTAATAGAGTTTTCTGCATTCTCTAAACCAGGAACTATATGGTTTTTATATTTAATTTTTCCCTCTTTGATCCAAGTTGTAAGGTCTTGGTAAGCCTCTATGTATCTTTTAAAATAGTCAAAAACAATGAAACCTTTAAGCATTATTCTTTTGATCAATAGGTTTCCCCATGCTGGTCCAGGCACTAATGATTCAGCGTTATAGCCAGATATTAAGCCGCATAAACTTATTCTTCCATTTATATTCATTCTTGTAAGGACAGCATCCGTAATGGTTCCTCCAACATTTTCAAAATATATATCAACTCCATCAGAACAAAGATCTTTAAGTCTTTTTCTAATATTTTCTGTTTTGTAATTTATTGCTCCATCTATGCCAAGATCATTTACTAACCACTGACACTTCTCATCAGAACCAGCGATACCGATAACTTTGCATCCTTTTATTTTTCCAATTTGGCAAACTATAGAACCTACGGCACCCGCTGCAGCTGAAACAACTAATGTTTCACCTGGTTGAGGTTTTGTAATATCTAGTAAACCAAAATAAGCAGTCATCCCTGTCATTCCCAAAATACTCATGTAACTATCTAATGGAAAACCGGTACCTTGTGGTATTTGTCTAACACCTTTACCATTGGTGATAAAATATTCTTGCCATCCACCCATACAATTAACAATCTCACCTTCTTTAAATTTCTGGTTTTTTGATTTCTCAACTATGCCTATTGTTCCGCCTCTCATAACGTCTCCAGTTTGCATTGCATCAACATAAGAGGCACGCCCACTCATCCATCCTCTGTTAGCAGGATCAAGTGATAAATAAATATTCCTTATCAAAACGTCATTTTCATTTAATTCTGGAACAGAAGTTTCTTCCATAACTAAATCACCTTCTTTGATATCTCCTACAGGGAAATTTTTTAGTATCCATTGTTTATTAATCATTTTTTTTCTCCCATCATTTTTTTTAAATTTACTTGAGGCATATCTACAATTACACAAGTAGATGTGGCTGTAACAACAGTTCTGTTGTTTTGTTCAAGTCTTCCTTCTAGGAAAGCAATATTTTTTCCTGATTTAACTACTTGGCCATATCCAATTACTTTTCCTGGTTTTGTAGGATATAGAAAATTAGTTTTTAGTTCTATAGTTGGCGGTCTTTTCTTAAAATGGTTTTGAAAGATAAAGGCAAGAGCAGTAGCATCATCAACCATCCCACTTACGATACCTCCTTGAACATCACCTGCAGGATTACAATATTTTTGCTCTACTTCAAATTCCATTTTAATACTTCCAGCATCAGTATTCACTTCAAGAACTGTCATGTTGAATAGGTTAAATAGTTTATTTTTATTAAATAAATTTACCAGTTCTTCGTCTGAAATCTTACTTGTCATTATAAATTACTCTTAATTTGGTTTTTCTGGAAAAACCATTGGACCTAAAGGTCTTCCAGCTAATAAATGAAAGTGAAGATGTGGTACTTCTTGATGTGCGTCATTTCCAGCATTCGCTATAACTCTATAACCATTTCCTCCTGAATTTTCACTAATACCCAACATATCCGCAACCTTCGCAATAGCCCTATTAAACCCAATAATTTCATTATCACTGGCGTTTAAACTAAAGTCATTAATGTCTAGATAGTTTCCTTTAGGAATAATTAATGCGTGGGAAGGTGCTTGAGGCCTTATATCTTTAAAAGAAAGTACAAAGTCATCTTCATAAATTTTATCACAGGGAATCTCACCTCTTATTATTTTTGCAAATATATTATCTTTGTCGTAACTCATTATTTACGTAACCCTGTTTTACCTTCCCTGCTTTCTAGCTCTGCGTATATTTGGTCAGCTGAAATATCAAATTTTTTCCAGAGTACAAGCAAATGATATATGAGATCGGCAGATTCATATATTATTTGTTCTGCGTTACCTTGCTCTGCAGCTTCAACTGTTTCAAGAGACTCTTCTTTTAATTTTTCAATGCATTTAGCTTTACCTTCAGATAAGAGCTTGGCTGTGTATGATTTAGAGGGATCTTCTTTTGAGCGTTTTTCAATAGTCTCAAATAATCGAACAAGAACATCAACTTTATTAACCATTATTCATAACCTTCAACAATAGCAAAAAGTCTATCCTTATCTTCACCAAGCAATTTTTTTGCCTCTTGATATTCTTTACTGTTATAAGCTTTTTTTGCATTATCAAATGAGGAGTATTCTACTACGACATTTCGTTCGTACTCTTTTCCCTCAGCAATAACTTGACTTCCTCCACGCACTAAGAACTTACCATCGTATTTTTGCACAGCCTTAGAAGCAAGTTCAGCATACATCTTTTGTTTATCGGGATGAAGTACATTTACCTTTACAATCCAATAACCTTTCATGATTAGATCCTAACCGGAATATTATTATCAGCAAGATATCTTTTAACTTCACCTATGCTGTATTCACCAAAGTGAAAAATAGAAGCAGCAAGTAATGCACTTGCTTCCCCTTCAAGAATGCCATCGAGAAGATGACTCAAGTTGCCAACCCCACCTGACGCAATAACTGGTACATTAACTTTTGAAGTAACAGCTTTTAATAGTTTATTGTCAAACCCACTTTTTGTTCCATCTCTATCCATTGATGTAAGCAATATTTCTCCTGCACCTAGTTTTGCGACTTCATTGCAGTAAGTAACAACATCAATGTTGGTTTCTTTTCTCCCACCATGAGTGAATACTTTCCATTGATTTTCAGCGGTTTCTTTTGCGTCTACAGCTATCACGATTGTTGATGAACCATACTTGTTTGCAGCCTCAGCTACTAAATCAATATTATCAACTGCTGCTGTATTTATTGAAACTTTATCTGCTCCAAAATGAAGTAAACGTGAAATATCATCCAAATTCCTGACACCTCCACCTACAGTAAGTGGTATGAAACAATTCTCAGCTGTTTTTTTTACCACCTCTAGCAATGTGTCTCTGTTATCACTTGACGCAGTAATATCTAAAAAACAAAGCTCATCAGCTCCTTCAGCATTATAGATTATAGCTTGTTCGACTGGATCTCCTGCATCAACTAGATCGATAAAATTAACCCCTTTAACAACTCTGCCATTATCAACATCTAAACAGGGTATAATTCTTTTTTTTAACATTATTTACTTAATATTTTTAATGCGTCTTTAATATCAATGTTTTTGTCATAAATTGCTTTACCAACAATGACACCTTTCATTTGAGAGTAGTTTTTACCTTTGATATTTTTTATATCATCAATTGACGACACGCCGCCTGAAGCAACGCACAAAAAGCTCGTCATTTTCATGACATTCTCCAGCATATCAAAGTTAATTCCTTTTTTCATTCCATCTCTCATCACGTCTGTACATATAATTGAATTTATTTTTAAACCTTCAATCGATAGTAAAAATTTCTCGAGATTAATTGACTTAACTTCTCTCCAACCACGAAGAGCGACTTGCTCATTTTTAATGTCTAGTGCAATAGACATTTTGTTTGGATATTTCTGAATAGCAGTTTGAAATAATTCATAATCTTCAAATGCTGCTGTTCCAAGTATTACATTTTGTATGCCAATATTGATTAAGGTTTCAACTGATTTTATATTTCGAATACCTCCACCAAATTGCAATTTCAAATTTGTTTTTGACGCAATCTCTTCAATTGACTTTACATTTTCTGATTGACCCGCCAAAGCTCCATCTAAATCTACACAATGAAGCCAACTTATCCCTAGATCTTCAAATAACTTAGCCTGATCTAAGGGTGAATTATTATAAGTAGTAGATTTATTAAAATCGCCCTGGACAAGGCGTACACATTTACCATCTTTCAAATCAATAGCGGGAAATAAGATCATTATGGCTTCCACTCTAAAAAGTTATGAATTATTTTTTTTCCATTTATATGGCTTTTTTCAGGATGGAATTGTGTACCACATATATTTTCCTTGCAAACTGCCGCCGTAATTTGATCAGGGTATTTAGTCGTAGCTATAGAATGTTCATTTTTTTGATTCTGAAAATAAAAACTGTGAACAAAATAAAAATCTGACCCTTGCTCACAATTATCAAATAACTTGTGGTCTGAAAACGTAATCTCATTCCATCCCATGTGAGGGATCTTATATTCTTTAGGAGATGTAATTCTTCTTACTTCACCTGGTATCCAGCCAAAACCTGAGTGTGTACCAAACTCATATGATAGATCAGCCAGCAACTGCATACCCACACATATCCCCATAAAAGGGACTTTGTTTTTTATAACCGAAACTTCAAGTGATGCATGCAAACCTTCTATGTTTAAAATTGCATTTTTACAATCACCGAAAGCACCTACTCCAGGCAACACAATCTTATCGGCTGACTGAATCTCTTTAGGATCATTGGTCACAATAATATTGTAAGGATTGCTTAAATCTGAGCTTACGCTTTCAAAAGCTTTATGAACAGAATGTAAATTTCCTGAACCGAAATTTATTATAGCTAGATTCATTTACTGAATTCTTTAATGGTATCTAAAACTTCCTCGACATGATTATTAACTTTTACTTTTCGCCATATTTTTAGGATCTTGCCATTTTTGCCCACAAGAAAAGTTGATCTTTCAATTCCCTTATAGGTTCGTCCATACATACTTTTATTAACCCAAACTCCAAATTTTTCGCAAATTTTTTCACTCTCATCAGAAAGAAGATTAAATTTTAATTTATATTTTTCAGCGAATTTACTTTGACGTTGAACAGAGTCTTTTGAAATTCCAAAAACCGTGGTCTCAAACTTGTTGAATTTTTTTAAATTACTTTGGAATTCACAAGATTCCTTTGTGCAGCCTGGAGTATCGGCTTTTGGATAAAAATAAATAAGGGTCATATCTTTAGCTGGTAATTTAACTGCATCACCCTTTTGGTTATTAAGCTTAAAGGATGGAAGTTTTTGACCTTCTTTAAGCATAATTATAGTTGACCTTTTGTAGAAGGTACTATGTTGCCCTCACGTTCATTTACTTGAACTGCTAATCTTAAGCTTCGTGCAAGGGCTTTAAAGCATGACTCAATGATGTGGTGATTATTTTCTCCATAAATATTCTCAACATGTAGGGTCGTTCCACTTGCCTGCGCAAATGCCTGAAACCATTCTTTAAAAAGCTCTGTATCAAAATCACCTTGTGAAGAAGTAATTTTAGGAGCACTAAATTTTACATTCCATATTAAGTAAGGACGATTTGAAAGATCAAGAGCAACTCTTGAAAGTGTTTCATCCATTGGTATGTAAGAGTGAGCGTAACGATTAATGCCTTGTCTATTACCTAACGCTTTTGACAAGCATTCCCCTATTGCAATACCAGTGTCTTCTGTTGTGTGGTGGTAATCAATATGTGTATCACCTGTAGCCTTAATGTTCATATCGATTAACGAATGCTTTGAAAATTGTTCCAACATGTGGTCAAGGAAACCTATTCCAGTTTTCACATTATACGAACCTGTGCCATCAATATTGATTTCAACGTTAATGGAAGTTTCTTTTGTCTCTCTTTTATAATTTGCAGTTCTCATATCAAAATCCACTCGGTTTTTATCAATAAATTACTGATTTATCTATAAAAAATATAATTTTTGAGCAATAAATAGCCTTGAAGTTATCGAATAAATAGCCACATATCATGAATAATGGAAAATCAACAAAGTACATCATGGCACGGGACTACAATCATCAGTGTTCGAAAGGGCAATCAAGTAGTCGTTGCTGGAGATGGGCAGGTAAGTTTAGGCAATACTGTAATTAAAGGTACAGCCCAAAAAGTGAGAAAAATTGGAGACGGAAGTGTCATTGCTGGCTTCGCAGGAGCAACCGCCGACGCATTTACCTTATTTGAAAGACTAGAAGCAAAATTAGAAAAGCACCCAAAACAATTAACAAGAGCGTGTGTTGAGCTTGCTAAAGATTGGAGAACTGACAAATATCTTAGAAGGCTGGAAGCACTACTGACTGTTGCTGACTCATCTACCTCATTGCTTATTACTGGAATGGGTGACGTATTAGACCCTGAGGGATCTGTCATTGGCATCGGAAGTGGCGGTAACTATGCATTGTCTGCAGCAAAAGCACTTATCGATAGTGATTTAACCGCTGAGGAAATTGCTTTGAAGTCACTTAAGATTGCAGGAGAAATTTGTGTTTTCACTAATAACAATATTACTCTAGAAAAAATAGAATATTAATCATGCAAGCATTTTCACCTCGAGAAATAGTCTCTGAACTGGATAGATATATTATTGGTCAGGATGATGCCAAGAAGTCAGTTGCTATTGCACTAAGAAACCGGTGGAGAAGACAACAACTTCCCGAAGATATGAGAGAAGAAGTTCTTCCAAAAAATATTTTAATGATTGGACCGACTGGTATTGGTAAAACAGAAATCTCTAGAAGACTTTCAAAACTAGCTCAAGCCCCTTTTATGAAAGTTGAAGCAACAAAGTTTACCGAAGTTGGTTACGTTGGAAGAGATGTTGAGTCTATTGTTCGTGATTTAATTGAAATTGCCATCACTATGGTGCGTGAGATTAAAAGAAAAGAAGTTAAAGCTAAGGCACAACTAGCAGCTGAGGAACGAGTGTTGGACTCATTAGTTGGTCCTGGCGCTGGACCTACTACGCGTGAAAGTTTTAGAAAAAAATTAAGGAACGGAGAGCTTGAAGAAAAAGAAATCGAAGTATCAGTTCAAGATACTGGATCGTTTCCTACAATTGATTTGCAAGGAGGACAAGGAGCTGGTGTTGGCATGATTAATCTCAATGATATGCTAGGTAAAGCAATGGGTCCAAAGACAAAAAAGAAGAAAATGACTGTAGAAGACTCATACGAAACACTTGTAAATGAAGAGTCTGATAAACTTATTGATACAGACCAAATCGTAAATGAGGCAAAAAAAGCAGTCGAAGATAATGGTATCGTTTTCATTGATGAAATAGATAAAGTCTGCGCACGCAGTGAGAGAGTAGGTGGTGATGTATCTCGAGAGGGTGTTCAGAGAGATCTTCTTCCACTAATTGAAGGCACAACCGTGAATACAAAGCATGGCACTATAAAAACAGATCATATACTGTTTATCGCTTCAGGCGCTTTTCAACTATCAAAACCATCCGATTTACTGCCCGAACTGCAAGGAAGGCTACCGATAAGAGTAAGCTTAAAAGCATTAACGCAAGAGGACTTTAAACGTATACTCACTGAACCGAAGTATAGTTTGATTAAACAATATGAAGCTTTATTGGGAACTGAGAATGTCAAAATCAACTTCAGTAAGGATGGAATTGACGCCATTGCAACTCTTGCTGTTGATATAAATTCAACAATTGAAAATATTGGGGCACGAAGACTTCATACAATTCTTGAAAGAGTTTTAGAAGATATTAGTTTTTCTGCAGCTGACAAAGGTGGAGAAAATATCACAATAGATGCAGAGTATGTGAAAAGTAATGTTAGCGAACTATCTAGAGACACAGATTTATCTAAATTCATTCTTTAAGCAATGTCTTTAAAAGAAAAAACAACATATATCAGTAAATTGAAAGTACGATATTCAGAAGTTGATAGACAGAATATTGTTTATAACTCTCACTACCTAACTTATTATGACATTTCCTTAAGTGAGATGCTTGATAGTTTATTTGATCAAGAAGAATATATTAAAGAAACTAATAATGAATTTCATACAGTCGCGGCTCAATTAAATTTTAAAAATCCAGCAAGATTAAATGATGAAGTTAATATTTTTACTGCAATTAAGAAAATTGGAAATTCAAGTATTACGTTTACGCAAGAAATATATAGAGATGGATCTGATGAATTGATTAATGAAGCCGAAATTATATGGGTAAACACTAATCAAGATGAAATGAAGCCAACATCTATTCCAGAAGATTTAAAAAATAAGTTTAGTAAATATTTATTAGATTAGTCAGTAGTTGCTGCTAGTAGCCAATTAGAACCTTTTGATTTTTGATTTTTTTCAAAAGTCCAAACATCAGTGATTTTTTGAACTTGATTCAAACTTCCTGAAATAACTTCATCTTTACTGTTCTTTATACACGTAATCATTTCAGAGATGAATCTCACACTAACTTCCATAGGATTCTTCTTTAAATCTTTATGAACAATTTCGGACTTTTCAATTCCAATGAAATTAAATTCTACTGATTCATTTTTGTTATTACGATCATCGATGACAGAAGAAAAGCTATCCATGACATCACTTGATAAAAGAGGCTTTAAGGCTTCCTTGTTGCCGTTTTCAAAATTAGTAACAATAGTCTCATAAGCATTTGATGCACCTTTAAGAAAATCATCCTTGTCAAACCAGCCATCTTCTCTGCTTGGTACATCACCCTTAGGCTTGATTTCTATAACCTTCTCAGTTTGAGCTTGTTGAGGAGTTTCGTAATTGAAGGAAGATTTATCAGTTTTCTCATGACCTGTTCGTCTTCCAAGGACACTTCTTAAACGTAATAAAACTATGCCAGCTATAATGGCTAGTATTAATATATCTAGGTATTGAAATGCTTCACTCATATGTACTAATATTATAAGATCCTTATTTAGGTATTTAAACTAAAGTTTCAATATTTATAGCTATTTTGTTTATATTATTACTCATTATATTTGTCTTAATTCCTGTCATTGAGATTAGTCTTTTCATTGAAATCGGCAGTTTTGTTGGCTCATTTAATACAATCTTACTAATTTTTACAACAGCATTGATCGGAGTTTATTTTGTAAGACAACAAGGCATCAGTACCTATTATAAGTTATATAACCAACTCCAAAATCAAGAAGCGCCAATTCAAACTATGTTTGAAGGATTGGTGATATTGATATCTGGAATTTTGCTAATCACTCCAGGCTTTTTCACAGACACATTAGGGTTCCTTGGACTCATTCCCCTTACAAGAGTTATTTTCATAAAGATTGTGGCAAACTCTGTTCTTTCTAGATATGGTATGAAAAATCAAAATCCAAATGATGTGTCAATTGAAGGAGACTTTGAAGAAATTAATGATGATGAGGATAAAATAAAATAATGGATGTATCTGCAAAAATAATAACACAATTTGTAAAAGACTTATCATTTGAGAACCCTATGGGACCTGGTGCATTTCAGCAAGGGAGTGAAAGACCTGCCATCAATGCAAATGTAGATGTAAAAGCTACTAATAGAAAAGATACTGATATTTATGAAGTTGAGTTAAACATTAATATAAGCGCTAAGCGTGAAGATAAAAATGTTTATATTATTGATTTAAAATACGTTGGTTTATTTGAAATTACTAATCTTACAGAAGACATAAAGGAAGCTTATTTGTTGGTTGAATGTCCAAGACAACTGTTTCCTTTCGCAAGACGCATTGTATACGATATGCATGCAGATGGATCTTTGCCTCCTCTAATGCTTGACCCTGTTAATTTTGCTGATCTTTATGAAAAAAGAAAAAAGACAAATTAATAACTTATAAGTTTAGGTTTACCATCCACAACATCAAACACAGGTTCGACTTTTGGGATGTCAGTAATCGATTTATCGTTCATTGAAAGTAGAAGTGTTTGCGTATTTTGAAAGTCTTTAATCAATTCAAGATTTTTTATTGTTGGCATAATCATTGGAAACTCTCCAGCCTTGTATAAATCAAGTGCAACTTTGGGCTCCAGCCAACGACTTTCAACCCCCTCTACACCATCATGACTAGCAAGTTGGTTGGGACAGCGAGCAATAAAAAATCTTGTACTGTATCTTCTTTTTTCAATCTTTGGCGTAACCCAATGGGAAATATAAGCTATTTCATTGGTAGATAATGTTAAATCAAATTTTTCAATTAATTCTAAGAAGACATCTTTTCCATTGAGCAATTTCTTTTTGTATTGATTGATATTATCTAATTCAGTTACGGTGAGACTGCCTAGACTTATTTTTCTTTGTTCGTTGTCGGCAAGAAGTATTCCACTCTCTTCAAAACATTCTCTTATGCAAGCAATCCAGTAGATTAATCCGCCAGATTTAATATCAAGTCTTTTAGAGGCCTCTTCGTCATTTAATAATGGGCTGTACTTGCTTATATTTTTAATATCATCACTGCTATCTACTTTTCCTCCAGGAAATACCCACGCTCCCCCAAAGTTTGTTTTCATAGCACGTTTGATCATAAAAACTTCTATTTTAGAATTATGATCTCTAACCAGTAAAACAGTTGCTGCTGGTATTAATGGTTGCTTGCTTTCATTCGTATTTGATAATGTGTGATTAATTTTATAGTTTTGATAATCATTCATTATTATATTGCTCTTTTTTCTTCCAAATGGAGTTTTCACCAAGTGTCTCAACAAAAGCTTTGTGCAACTCTTTATCGTCGTCTGTTAGTCTTGTTGCGAGTTCTCTATTTTGAATCTTTTGAATATCAAAATTTGACTCAGAACTAGCATGTTGGGTTTTAACGTTTAGATCAAGACTCAGCTCACGGGCATCCATGAGTTCTATGTAAACTCTTGCAAGAAGTTCCGTGTCAATTGTAGCTGAGTGTATTTCTCGCTCTTTATTGTCGATGGAAAATCTCTTACATAAAGCGTCTAACGACACGCTTTGACCAGGAAACTTTTCTCTTGCAATAGAAACGGTGTCCACTTTTTTGTTTTTGATACTCTCTTTCCCGCACGCGCTAAGTTCATGGTTTAAAAAGCCGATGTCAAAATCAACATTGTGCGCAATGATCGTATCTTGTCCAACAAAGTCGAGAAAATCGTCAGCAATTTTTTCAAACAAAGGCTTATCTTTTAAAAAGTCATAGCTCAGTCCATGTACCTTAAAAGAAGCCTCTGGGACGTCCCTCATTGGGTTAATATATTGCTGATAAACCTTGCCTGTCGGCAGAAAATCAACCAATTCAATAGCTGCAATTTCAATCACTCTATGACCCTCGGAGGGTCTCAAACCTGTAGTTTCTGTATCTAGAACGATTTCTCTCATTTCTTATAGAAGGCATTCCATGCCTTAGGATTAATCAATTTTATTTTAGATACAACATCTTTTACTTCGAGTTTTGTCTCATCTAAAGTTTGATCTGTTGAGATTATGTAGTCTGCTTTCTTTAATTTTTCTCGGTCTGGCATTTGTTGATTCTTTATCGAATTAAAAATTTCCAAAGGCACCTTTCTTTCTGCGACCACTCTTTCTTTTTGCTTATCTTCTGATGCTGTCACCACAACGGAAACATCGATATACTTTTCTCCACCTGTTTCAAATAATAAAGGAATATCCAGAATACATCCTGGGCTATCTTCGCTTATTAATTTCTCAATGTATACGATTTGATACCGTCTGGTAGCTGGATGAACAATTTTTTCAAGATCTCTAAACTTCTCAGGTTCTTTATTAAGTATGTCTCTAAGCGCAATTCGATTTACTTTTCCCTCTGATTTAGTTCCAGGAAAAGACTCTTCAATTTTATTAATTACTTCTTCATCGTTTTCATAAATATAGTGAACGGTGTCATCTGCATTGTAGAGGCCAAAACCATACTCGGTAAACATCTTAGCGACTGTAGATTTTCCCATGCCAATGGATCCTGTTACACCTATCAACAACATTACACGCTCTCCAATAGTGACATTAATTCGCCACTAACACCCACTTTAATTTCATGCCATATCTGAAAAGAGCAAGCTGCTTGTTCAATTAACATGCGTAATCCATTTTGAACTTTTAAACCTTTTGCTTCCGCTTGTTCTAAAAAACTTGATCGCTTAGGATTATAAATTAAATCATAAATAAATGTTTCCATTCCTATATTTTCAAAACTCAAAATATTATTATGCTCTCCTTCCTTTTGCCCAAGGCTAGTTGTGTTAACAATGAACGATGAGGAGTTAGCGTAATCATCCAGCTCTTCTGTGCTTACGGGACTTGAGTTTATTGATAAATCATTAAGCAAAATCGCTGCTTTTTCAGGTGTTCTGTTAAACAATCTCACCTGGCTTCCCAATTCGTTTAACGCATGAACGACGGACCTGGCGGAGCCCCCGGCGCCAAGAACAAGTGTCTTTTTGTTAGTAATATTTTCTTCTATTGTTTTCTTATCTAAAGAATTAATGAAACCAACGGCGTCAGTATTGTCAGCATTTATTTTGTCAGAGCTTAGGGTAAGAGTATTGGCTGACCTGAGTTTTTTTGAAACGTTAGATGTTTCATCGCTAATATTGAACGCAAGCTCTTTGAGTGGGACTGTAACATTAATTCCTCCAAAGCCTTCGGCCTTTAAGTTATTCATCTGCTCTTCAAACATGTTTGGATCTACATTAAGTTTTTCATATGGCTTTATGTCCAGCGCCAGTTCTTTAATCCAGTGGTTGTGAATAATTGGTGAAAGGCTGTGATCGACTGGGAATCCTATAACTGCCGTTTTATCAATGGCCATTATTTTTAAACAACAGCCCGTTGTCCCATAAAAATTGAGTTAATGGTATCATTGATATTCCTTGTATTGAAAACAAATCACTGCCGACGTACTCAAATAGTTTTATGCCTTCCTCTTCAATTGCATAAACCCCTACTAAGCCAAGTATCTTTTCATCAACACTCTCTAGGTATTCTTTAATGACTTTTTCATCAAGTACTCTCATTTTCATTTTTCCTCTATCAACATATTTCCACATTATATTGTTTTCTTTAGCTACTACCGTAGTTGTTATAAGGGTGTGTTCCTTTCCACTCATGCTCTTTAGTTGTTCGTGAGCTTCATCAAAGTTTTTTGCTTTATTAACCAGCTTCCCATTTAGGTCTAATCCTTGATCGGATCCTATAACCAAACCATCATTTGATATAGATGCCTTTAAAGCTTTCATCTCAGCCAGCTTTGTAACAATCTCTTCTGGTGAACTTTCTGACATGGATAGTTTAATTTCATCCTCATCAACACCATGATCAACTGTTTTAAATTTTATTTTGGCATTTGTTAAAAGTCTTGAGCGTGTTTGACTTTTAGACGCTAGTGTTATTTGTGTGTTCATAAGCTATTAACAACCTGAGTAATCAGTGTGGATATATATTATATGTTTACTGTTTTTAAACATTTACAATATTTTGGCCTTTTTATCCTATATTTTCTTGCTTTTCATCCACCTGTGGATAATGCCTAAACCATTATTCTACCTTGTGGGTAATATCACAAATGCTCTAAATATCCCCGTTAAAGACATGTATTGATTTGTGGGCAAGTAAGAGGTTTTTATATATACACATCATCACAGGTACATAAACTAATACTACCTTATATATATATTATATGAGTATTCTTATAGAAACACTAAAAGGCAAGAAAACAAAAACTCCCATTTGGTTAATGAGACAAGCGGGGAGGCATTTACCTGAATATATTAAAATAAGACAAAAATATAAAGACCTTATGGAAATGTTTCTTGATCCTGAGGTGGTAACCAAAATCTCACTTCAACCTGTAAGGCGATACGGGCTGGACGCATGCATACTGTTCTCTGATATACTCATGATTCCCCATGCATCTGGATGTGATGTTAGCTTTAAGGAGGGCGTGGGGCCCCAAGTTAAATTTAATGAGAAATTTAATTTTGCATCACATAAGCTGGACCCAGTTATAAAAGGCATTGAAAGTATTAAAAACGAATCTGAAGTTCCCTTAATAGGTTTTGTAGGCGGACCCTGGACAACGTTGTTATATTGTTTGTTTGATAAAGAAGAAAGATCACAAATGAACAAAGATCTCATTTATAAAAATGAAAAAAGAATAAACAATCACATCGAAGACCTAACCGACATAATTTCTAATTACGCAGTGCAACAAGTAAATGCGGGCATTGATGCATTTCAAATATTTGAGTCTGCAGCTGAAGATCTTGAAGACGAATATTTCGATCGATGGTGCCTAAAACCTACACAAAAAATTATTCATTCGATAAAAAGTAAAACAGATATACCTATTATTGGATTCCCAAGAAAAACAAGTAAAGAAGGATATGTGAAATATTCAAATATAGATAAACTTGATTGTATAAGCTTAGATTACGATTTTGATTTGGATCATATCAATAAACTAAACCCGGATGTTGCCTTTCAAGGAAACCTAAACCCAGCAGCCTTATTGGCAGAGAATAATATCTTGCAAGAAGAGGTGGATAAAATATTAATTGCTTTTAAAGATAGAGCACATATTTTTAATCTTGGGCATGGAGTGTTACCAAACACCTCAATTAAGAAAGTAGAAGAACTTGTAAACACAATAAGAGCAAAATGAAGACAGCAGTAGTATTATTTAATTTGGGTGGACCCGACAAACAAGAGAGCGTGAGGCCTTTCTTATTCAACCTATTTAATGATCCAAACATATTTAAGTTACCCAATCCGTTTCGCTTCTTATTAGCAAAATTGATATCAACTTTGAGGACAAAAGAGGCAACCGAAATATACTCTGAAATTGGCGGTAAATCACCAATTCTGGACATCACAAACGATCAGGCCGCTGCACTTGAAGAGGCTTTAGTGAATCAAGGCATGTCTCCCAAGGTGTTTGTGTGTATGCGATACTGGCATCCCATGACAGCCGAAATCGTTAAGGAGGTGAAAGATTACAATCCAGATAATATTTTCTTGCTTCCCCTTTATCCTCAATATTCAACTACAACCACTAAATCTTCTTTGGATCTTTGGTTTAAAGAGGCAAAGAAACAAAACTTATCAGCCCCAACAAAATATACTTGCTGTTATCCAATGGATAAGAAATTCATTGAGTCTCATCAGCGTTTAATACAAAAGAAAATAGATC
>OCZA010000005.1_pt1 | contig 71140 bp, 67 predicted proteins | sample 1539021 | NCBI WGS metagenome assembly OCZA01 (sample SAMEA2619376, study PRJEB22493) | marine metagenome | biome: marine biome (ENVO:00000447); feature: surface water layer (ENVO:00002042); material: "saline water (ENVO:00002010), including plankton (ENVO:xxxxxxxx)" | depth 5 m | reverse complement strand
TGCTTGGAATCCTACAGTTATTCAACTACGGTATATGGCAGAACTATTGGGTGTTGACATTCGCATTGGTGGGTTGTGGCATGCTGGTAGTTATGATCCACAAGATTTTTTAGGTAGACTAATAGGTGATAAACCGTGGGTAAGACATGCTGAAAGAAGTATGTATGCTTGTTATGATCATAACTTTTTTGCTACACAATTCCATATTGATATGTTTCTTGATACATTTAAACACAAAGGCAGTGATCTACAATGGATACAGGTTGATGAATCTAAAGTTAAAAGAGTAGGTTGGCCGATGGAATACTTAAAAGGCAGTTTGACATCCTATAAGAAGATGGAAAAAATTAATTCAATTGTTTTCCCTCACAGGCTTGCTCCAGAAAAACAATTAGACATATTTAAAGATTTAAGAGACAGCTTACCAGAGTATGAATTTGTAATCTGTCAGGAAAGACAACTTACAAAGAATGAATATCATAATATATTAGGTGAAGCTAAGATAGTGTTTAGTGCTAACTTACAAGAGACATTAGGTATAAGCTGGTACGAAGGAGCATTAGTTGGTGCTCTTCCTTTGGTTCCTGATAGATTAAGTTATAGTGAAATGGCAATTCCAGATTTTAAGTATCCTAGTATATGGACAAAGAACTTTGATCAATATCAAAGATACAAACCACAATTGATTGCTAAGATTAAAGATCTAATGGAATACTATGATGAATACTTACAACCATTAGAAAAACAAATATTTCAATTGAAACAATTCTTTCACGGAGAAAGATTGTATGAGAGTATAAAATAATGGATGATGAAAATAAAATTACTATAGATATTACAAAGCCAGATGATAATTATACTACTCATATAGGAGGAATGACAATTAGTCCTTGTCCTTCTATGTATACTACAGATTTAAATGATACCGGTACTGAGTTCGCTTATAATACTACGTATACAAGCACTGACGGTTATACAATTACTCTTCCAGGCCTAGATGACAGTTTACAAGATACTTGGCCCGCTGAATATAGGGTAAAAGAAATGATAGAAAAGTATCCTGCTTTAAAAATACAGTATGAAAAATTTATTGAGATTTATAATTTGATAAAAGATGATCATAAGGATGATTTGGATGTTATCTAAGTTGTTTGAAAAATTAGGAAGAAAAAGGGTTATCACAGATAGAAGTGGTACAATACCTTATCTCATACGTTATTATGTATTTTTAAAGGAAAGAAAGAATTTTCCGTTTAACATTACACTTCATAAGGTACTTGTAAGTGACGAACCTGTATTACATGATCATCCTTGGAACTGGGGAGCAGTAATTTTAAAAGGTGGTTATTGGGAACATATTCCAATCATTTCACAGGAAGGAGCAGTAGTAGGTAGCACAAAGGAGTGGCGTGGTCCTGGACACATTAGATTTAGAAAGGCGGAAGACTTACACTGGTTAGAATTAGAAAAAGACAAAAACGGAAAAGAGATTCCTTGTTGGAGTTTATTCTTAATGGGTAAGAAAAGAACCGAATGGGGATTTGTAGATTGGGTACCAGCAACAAAAGATAATTGGAGAGAAGCAGGATATAAATGGGTACACAACGAAACATATTTGAAGGAAAAACAAAATGGTTAAAAAGCATTATTATTCGTGGAAAGATGTTGAACGTAGTTGTGTAAGCATAGTAAACCAAATGTATACAGATCAGTGGAGACCTGATTATATTGTAGGTATCACCAGAGGTGGTAATATTCCTGCTACTATTATAAGCAACATGACTGGAATACCTTGCGAAGCCATAAAAGTAAGTTTAAGAGACGACAGTAAACTTGAAAGCAATACCTGGATGGCTGAAGATGCGTTTGGAAAATTCCAACAAGGACAACCAAGGAACGAGTCAAAAAATATATTAATAGTAGATGACATTAATGATACAGGAGCAACATTCAATTGGATTGTTGACGACTGGCAAAAAAGTTGTAACCCAGAGGATACTGGCTGGCGTGATGTGTGGTGTGAAAATGTACGTTTCGCAGTACTGACAGATAATTCAGCAAGTGATTTTAAATTTATGGTAAACTATTCAACCCACGAGGTTAACAAAGCAGAAGAAGATGTTTGGTTAGTATATCCTTGGGAAAGAGTAGGTACATATGATTGACGCACAATTAATTTTTCCTACGAAAGTATATAGATCCAAGTTTGAAGATTCACAAGAGTTACAAAAAGATATTGTCCCTTTGTTGCTAGATCAAGAAAAGAAGGATACATCTCCTGTAAGGTATTCTGCTAACGGTTATACTTCTTATGGTGCTAACACAAATATATTAAGTTTACCACAATTAAGCAAATTAAAAGATTTTATAAATGAAATAGTTTTAAAATGCCATGATGAAACTATGCTAGAAGGTACTCCTGTTCTTGAGTCCAGTTGGTATAGTATTATGAGAAAGCATACATACCACGAAGAACATCATCACTTACCTAGTGTATGGAGCGGTGTTTACTATGTACAAGCTGATCAGACTCACCCCGGACTGACATTTGTAAATCGTAATCAAAAAGGACATTGGCCAAGAACAGGTGTAAAAGGATTGACAGAATTTAATTCTCCTGAAGTAACTTGTTCAGCTGAAACAGGAAGTGTAATTATATTTCCTAGTCATGTACTACATAAAGTACACCAACAAACTATTGACAAAGATAGGATAATGATAAGTTTTAATTATGGAATATAAAGACATACCTTGGACAGACATATTGATTGATTCAAAAGAATTTACAGTTTTTAGAGACGGATATCCAGTAACAGAAGGACACATTCTTTTTGTACCTAAAGGTAATAGTTGGGAATCTCTCGTAAAGTGTTTCGAAGCCGCATACAAATGGGGCTACGATTGGGTTGAACGTGGATATTGTGATGCGTTCAACATAGGACAAAATGTGGGCAAAGAAGCAGGTCAAACTGTTATGTATCCACACGTTCATTTAATTCCCAGACGTGAAGGCGATATGGGAGATCCACGCGGCGGCGTTAGACACGTGATACCTAGTAAGGGAAACTACAGGAAGGAAAAGCAAGTATGAAGGTTGGTGAAGCTATAATTAATGCGGCTAAGAAACAAGCAGAAGGCGAAGTTGCTGTGCATTTGGCTAACATTGAAGTTTATAAAACAATGCCAGCAGGTATTGGTGAACATTCAGATGTTACTGAGGCAGTTATCGCAGAGCTTGATAAATTAGCGGCCGCACAAGACAGACTTGACATGATTGAAAAATATTTTAATGGCTAGAACATTATTCATTGGCGATAGTCATTCGCATGGTTATTTCGAAATGGGTGGTAAAATTCATTCATGGGAAAGTAATAATTATGCTGAGATTTATGCTAATGATAATAACAAACAAACTGTAATATACAGTATGCCAGGCGGGTGTAATAGAAAATATCCCGCCTGGCTAAAAACAATGCTTGATAGATATGATGATATTGATGAAGTCTTCATACAATCAACATATTGGAACAGATTTTTATTATCATGCTCCAAGAATCTAGGAGTAGGAGAAGAGACAGATTCTAGCCTATACTTAGACAACGACCAACCTAAAGATAGTTTAATTGATAGATATACTGATCATAGAATTACAGATGACTATATAGAAATGATCGAACAGACTAGAAAAGAAAATTACGAAGAATTTAAAGGTTTTGCCTTTAATGATATGAAAGTAGGATATGACTTTCAACCATTTCATGAAAAATATTCATATACAAAACTATGGCACGAACTTGTAAGTCCTTTACAATACAAAGATTATTGTATAGACCTGTTAGCTATAGATACTATGTGTAAAAATAAAAATATTAAATGGTACTTGTGGAGTATAAATGATAGAGTGTTTATACCACAAAATATAGACTATTACGGAAAACTATCTTGTGTAAGAGCTCCTATGAGTGCTGAAGCTTTCTTTAAAAGTAAAATGGATATAGATATTGAAACAGATCACTATCGATTAGATAGCGAACATTACATAAGAGAGATACACAATAAGATAGCAAGACAATATTTTGGCTATGTGAAGGATACCAATAATGAAAATAACACTTGACAAAAACCTAAATAACATATATAATAAACAGAAAAAGTGGCAATCCACTGCCTTAACATCGGAGAAGAAATTGAGTAAAAGTGATCAAATTGTAGAAAAACTAAAAAAATCAGGTATTAGATACTGGGCGGGTGATAACATCAGTCAAATATTAGAGCCCGGTGATAAAGAAGAACTTATTGAAGAACTAACACCAAAGTTTGAAGCAGTACTAGATAGTCTAGTTATTGATCGGTTTAATGATCCTAACAGTATGGACACTGGTAGACGACTAGCAAAAATGTATATAAATGAAATTATGAGTGGCAGGTATGAACCTATGCCTAATGCTACTGCTTTTCCTAATCATGTAGATGATGGTTATAAAGGTATGTTAGTTGTGCGTTCAGAAATTAAAAGTATGTGTTCGCATCATCATCAGCCAGTTTCAGGTGTAGCATACATAGGTATTATCGCCGCAGAAACACTTATAGGACTTTCTAAATATACACGTATCGCACAATGGTGTGCCAGAAGAGGTACATTACAAGAAGAACTTAATAATGTAATTGCTAATGAAATACAAAAAGCAACAGGTAGTGGGAACATAGGCGTTTACTTACAAGCAACACACGGTTGTTGTGAGAATAGAGGAATAGGTGCTCATAGTAGTTTAACACAAACCACTGTACTAAGAGGAGCATTTAACGAGGATCCAGGAACTAAAAAGGAGTTTATGGATAATATTAAATTACAACAGGAGTTCGCTCCTAGGTAGAAAGGTAGATATGAATTTAAATCATTTTTCAGTTAGTATAGTTAAAAGTATTTTTAGAATCGTAGCAGGTGGATTACTATCCTATGGAGGCTACGTTTTTTGGTCGGCAAATATGTACAGTGATATCTTTATAGCAGAGTCAGGTTTTGTTATAATGTTATCAGGTGGAGCATTTGTCATAGCAGAAGCATTAGGAATAATTGAGGAGATAGTCTAATGAAGTTAAGTGAATTTAGAAAAAAGTTTGGTGAAGGTACAGATTTCGACCTTGACTATGGTAAACTTTTTATTATTGCTATTTGTATCTATATAGCTTTTCAGGTTAGTTAGATATGGAAAAAGCAGAAAAGAAAGTATATTACAGTGAAATATTTCACTCTATACAAGGAGAAGGACATTATACAGGTGTGCCTACTGCTTGGATACGTTTCTTTCTGTGTAATTTACAATGTAGTGGCTTTGGACAAATAGATCCTACTAATCCAGAAACATATGATCTTCCGTTTTTAGATTACGATGTAAGTCAAGTAAAGAGAGTTGAAGACTTGCCTGTGTGGGAAAAAGGTTGTGATAGTTCATATACTTGGGCAAAAAAGTATAAACACTTAATGGGGCATGAAGTTCCTAGTACATTAGCAAATAGGATTGTAGATATACTAAGAACAGATTCTAATCCAGAAGGTTTGTTTTTACATCCTGTTAGTAAACAAAGACAACATCTATGTTTTACAGGCGGTGAGCCTTTAATGATAACAGGACAGACAGCAAGTATTGGTATATATGAAGAATTAGAAAAACAAGGTAACTTGCCTAGTTCGATGACTTTTGAAACTAACGGTACACAAAAGTTGAGAGATCCTTTTAAAGATTGGGTGAAAAGGATAGATGAAGAAGTGTTCTTTAGTTGTAGTCCTAAGTTATGGACAGTAGCAGGCGAGGAGGCTAAAAAAGCAATCATACCAGAGGTAGTAGGTGAGTATGCTGAACTATCTAAAGCAGGGCAACTAAAATTTGTCGTTGGTAGTGAACAACAACAATGGGATGAAATGGAATCTGTTGTAGAACAATTTAAAGCACAAGGTGTTGATTGGCCTATATGGGTAATGCCTGTAGGAGCAAGAGAAGAAGAACAGAGTGCGACAGCAGGTGATGTAGCAAAAATGGCATTTCAAAGAGGATATAATGTGGCGGCAAGAGTACATGTTTATCTATTTGGAAACGCAATAGGAACGTAAAGGAGGTGATATGAAAGATATCATTAATAAGATAAAAGGTCTTGGTAAAAAGAAAGAGGAAGTTAAAAAACCTCTCAGTGCTGAAGAAGAAAGAAGAGCAGTACTAGCCAAAGAAAAAGAAGCGGCATCTAAGGATGGTAAACCTTGGGTTGGTGTTTTAGATACAAAAGTAAATCCAGATAATATTAAGAATGGATTTTTTGAACTTGATTGGAACAATGAATTCATAGAACAGTTACTTGATGCTGGATATACTGGTGAATCAAATGAACAAATTGTTGATGCTTGGTTTAAAACTATAGCTAGACAAGTTCTTGAAGAAGGTGGAGAAGATCCCGAAAGAGGTTCAGGATTTATAGATACTACCAAAATTGATGAAGAAAAAACAAAAGTTTCTTGACAAATTAACTTTTAGAAAGTATAGTAATACTATGACTTATATACTTGTAGATACAGCGAATACATTTTTCCGTGCTAGACATGTGATCCGAGGAGACTTAGAAACAAAGATTGGCATGGCATTACATATCACATTAGGCGGCATAAGAAAGGCATATCAAGACTTTGATGGTGCTCATGTTGTCTTTTGTTTAGAAGGACGTAGTTGGCGTAAAGATTATTACGAGCCTTATAAAAGAAACAGAAGTGATGCTCGTGCGGCACAGACAGAAAGAGAACAAGAAGAAGATAAAGTATTCTGGGAAATATTTGATGAATTTAATAAATTTGTACATAACAAAACAAATTGTTCTGTTTTACACAATCCGCAATTAGAGGCAGATGATCTTATTGCTGGTTGGGTTCAAGCACACCCTAACGATAATCATGTTATTATTTCTACTGATGGGGACTTTGCTCAATTGATAGCTAGTAATGTAAGCCAATATAACGGAGTATCTAATACTATTATTACACACGAAGGATACTTTGATGACAAGAAAAGATTGCCTGTTATTGATAAGAAGACAGGCAAAGAAAAGCCTGCTCCTGATCCGGAATGGTTATTGTTTGAAAAGTGTATGAGAGGTGATACAAGTGATAACGTGTTCAGTGCTTACCCTGGCGTAAGAACAAAAGGTACTAAAAACAAAGTAGGACTTATGGAAGCCTACGCAGATAGGAAAAGCAAAGGCTTTAATTGGAATAACTTAATGTTACAACGTTGGATGGATCATAAAGGCGATGAACATAGAGTACTTGATGATTACAATAGAAACGTTGTGTTATGTGACTTATCAGCACAACCTGGTAATATTAGATCAATTATAAATGATGTTGTTGAAGATGCTATAGAAAAACCTAAGAGCATATCACAGGTAGGATTACATCTTATGAAGTTTTGTGCTAAACATGATTTACAAAAGATAGCAGATAACGTTCAACAATATGCTGAACCACTACAGGCAAAATATTCATAAGGAGGTATAAATGACAATAAAAGCAAAACCAATATTAAAAAATAAGTTTTGGATTATTGAAAACAACGGACAAAGAATAGGCACACTTTCTAAACAGGAAGATAAAAGATACATGTATAGTTGTGCTACAGGTACTGAATACTTTACTGACACAAAGAGCTTTAATAGTTATATAGGCGGAGTAAGTTGGGATAAAACAAGTATTTCAGATGCTGGAAGTATTTCAAAAGAAATACATGGATTTTCAACTTCGACTAAACCACATAATGTAGTTTACAATGTACAAAAGAAACTTCCACTTTTTACAAAGAGTAAAAAGTCAAAAAGTTTATATTGTGCTGGTTACTATGTAATTAAATTTGACAAAGGCTGGGTAAGAAGTTTTTGTCCTAAGTTAGTAACTCTTGAAACATATGACTATAAGGGTCCTTTCAAGACTGAATTTACTATGAGAGAGGAACTTAAAAATGCAAACAAAAGAAGCAATTAATACTATTCCTATACAAAAGTTTATTCAACAAGTAAAAATTGCTGATTCAGGTCAGCACAAAGAAATAAAAATGAATATTCAAGAAGCAAAAAATCTTATGTATTCATTAAGCATTCTAGTTGCTAATAATCAAGGTCGATTAGAACAGTTGATTGTAGATAACAAATCTACAGGAGAAGAGACTGTAACTATAGCAATGGATGGTGGTACTAATTGGAAGTAAACCGATAGTATAACCTAAAAAGAGATAAATATATACGTATATAATTTTAAGGATACGTATATGAGTAGACCAAAACCAACAGTAATATTAGAGAACATTGATAAGAATAATTATAAATGTGAACAAATATTAAAGGCTGATGCGATATGGGCCGTCTTTTTTAAAAAGGCACCATTCAACCTAAAAACCTCTAATGCTTTAACAAATTATCCTGGACCCAAATATAAAAAGGTGTCCTTCTCCAATCCAGGACATGCTCATAATCTAGCTAAAAAGCTGAATGAGATGTTCAAATGTGAAGATTTTTCCGTTTATAAATTAACTGACGGAGAAGTGGTTACGGATGAATGAACTGGAAAGAAACATACACTAAGATCTTCCTAAAACAGGCTGATATTGCTATTAGTGAAACTTCGCTAAAACAATACATGCCTACTTGGTGGCAAAATACTAGAGGAAAAGAGACTGGCGGATTACGACTTACCGACGACGGTTTTGATTTTTTGGTTGAAAAAATAGATCTACAAATGTATGAAATTCCTTTTCCAAAAGATTTCACAATGACAACACAAACTGTGATATTCTTGGATCAATTTATTAATTGTCCTTATTATCTTTCCCCAAGAAGTATATTTGTAACGGACGAAAAGAAGTCTATGGAACTACATCTTTTCTCCGGAGACCTCCGAAAATATGGATTAGTAAAAGCAATTCAACGCCAAAAAAAATAATATTTTGGTAAAAAAGAGGTTGACTTTTATTTGTTCTGTGCTATAATGTATACATAGTTAGAAATTAGGCACTGACAAATAAAGGAGTACAATATGGACAATATAGCATTAAGAACAGTATCACCCAACGGAGCAAAAAGAAGTATCCGTAGGGCATTCAAAAAGAAAAGACCACTTTTTATTTGGGGACCTCCAGGCATTGGTAAGTCTGAAGTAGTTCATCAAATAGGTGACGAATATAAAAAAGCATTAGTAATTGATATAAGACTTTCATTATGGGAACCTACAGACATCAAAGGTATTCCTTATTTTGATAGCAATGCCGGTACAATGGTATGGGCACCACCTTCAGAACTTCCTGATGCGGAAACCGCTAAGAAGTATGAAATAGTCATTTTATTTATGGACGAAATGAACTCTGCTCCTCCGGCTGTACAGGCGGCGGCTTATCAGCTTATTCTTAACAGACGTGTAGGCACTTATCATTTGCCAGAGAACGTTGTTATTGTAGCGGCTGGTAACAGAGATGCTGACAAAGGTGTTACTTATAGAATGCCTGCTCCGTTGGCAAACAGGTTCATTCACTTAGAAATGAAAGTAGACTTTGATGATTGGTTTCAGTGGGCGGCTGAGCATAAACTTCATCAAGACGTCGTAGGTTATTTAAATTTTAGCAAGAAGGACTTGTATGACTTTGATCCAAAAAGCCCAAGTCGTTCATTTGCTACACCGCGTTCTTGGTCATTTGTTTCCGAGCTTATCGAAGACGATGATGATGAGAATACCACTACCGATTTGGTAAGTGGTGCCGTAGGCGAAGGACTTGCCGTTAAGTTCATGGCGCATCGTAAGGTTGCTTCAAAACTTCCTAAACCCACTGACATCCTAGATGGCAAGGTTAAGGATTTAGAGACTAAAGAAATCAGTGCCATGTATTCCTTGACAGTCTCTTTATGCTATGAACTGAAAGAAGCCTGTGATAAAAAGGATAAAAAGTTTGATACGAAAGTTAATAACTTCCTTAGATTCGCAATGGACAACTTTGATACAGAATTGGTTGTTATGGGTATAAAGTTAGCCCTCACACAATACTCACTTCCAATAGACCCAGATGAGGTCGACTGTTTCGATGAATTCCATAACAGGTTTGGTAAGTACGTAACTGCGGCTCAAAGTGCTTAATAGCACTAGGAGTTTGGGCGTCTCCTTTAAAAAACGCCCATTTTTTCACTTGACAAATGATGAAAAATGTTGTATATTAAATATATAATAAGGCAATACGGAGAGGCACATGACTATAGATACTAAAGGATTTGAACCAAAAGAGCTTACAGTAGATGAGCTTAAAGCAATGAGAGAAGACGTTGCTGATAGAATAATTGTAGCAAGAGTAGGATTACTACTTAGACACCCATTCTTTGGTAACATGGCTACAAGACTTATTGTTAAAAACTGTGATGACTGGTGTCCTACTGCCGCAACAGACGGTAAACATTTATTTTATAATACACAATTCTTTAATGCTTTATCTAATAAAGAGATAGAGTTTGTTATAGCACATGAGATACTTCATTGTGTTTTTGACCATATTATTAGACGTGAAGAAAGAGATCCAGAAATTTATAATATCGCTTGTGACTATATTGTAAATAATACATTGGTAAGAGATAAAATTGGTGATCCAGTAAAAATGATTCCTATTTTTCAAGACTGGAAATATGATGGTTGGCAATCAGAAGCAGTATATGATGACATATACGAGAAGGCTAAAGAGAACGGTAAGCAATTCTTAAAACAATTAGGCGAACTTTTAGACGAGCATATTGACTGGGAGAAAAAACCAGGGCAAAGTAAAAAAGGTAATGGTTCTAAAAACGGACAACGTCCGCATTATACAAAAGATGAAATGAAAAAAATTAGAGATCAAATAAAAGAAAACATGATCTCTGCGGCACAATCCGCTGGTGCTGGTAATGTTCCTGCTGAAATAGAAAGAATGATAAAGGAACTTACTGAACCTAAAATGAATTGGAAAGAAATACTAAGACAACAAATTCAGGCAACTGTAAGAAATGATTATACATTTAGTAGACCTAGTAGAAAAGGTTGGCATAGTGGTGTTGTTTTACCAGGTATGAATTTTGATCAACAGATAGATTGTGCTATTGGCTTTGATATGTCAGGTTCTATTGGAGACGATCAAGCTAAATTATTCCTATCTGAAGTAAAAGGTATAATGGATGAATTTAAAGAATACAATTTAAAACTATGGTGTTTTGATACTAATGTATATGCTGAAAAAGATTATTCTAGTTCAGATGGAGAAGACTTTTCTAAGTATCAACCAGTAGGAGGTGGCGGTACTGACTTTATGGTTAATTGGGAATATATGAAAGAACACGATATACAACCTAAGAAGTTTATTATGTTTACAGACGGTTATCCATTTGGTAGTTGGGGTGATGAAGATTATTGTGATACTGTATTTGTTATACATGGACATCACGATAGAAACTTTGTAGCACCGTTTGGAATAACTGCTCATTACGAGGATGCCTAATAATATATGAAACTAAAGCATAAATTATCCCCTCAAGACTATTTTAGGTTTAGAAGATTAAAACATCAGCCTCCCCATTTGGCTATAATAGATTTACCTGTGAAATATAATATCCAAAATGCTATTGAAAATTGGATAGACAGCAACTTAAAGAACAGGTATTTTATTGGAAAATCTATAGGATTAACCAAGGATAATAATGTGGATCAAGTACTAAGAGTAGGATTTGAAGATCCAAAAGAGCTGTCATTTTTCGTTTTAGCTTGTCCACTTTTGAAGTACAAGTAAATACTGAGCAGATAATTACTATATAGAAGGAGTATAAAATATGTCTGAAAACACAACTGTACCAGGTACAAACCCCGCAGAAGCACCTGCTGGAGCACCAGCTCAAGGCACACCGCCAACTGGAGCCCCTGTAGAACTAACTGTACAAGATCTTGGAGTAATTAAATCCATTATCGATGTTGCTTCACAGAGGGGTGCTTTTAGAGCAAATGAAATGGAAGCCGTTGGCAAAACTTTTAACAAACTTGACTCATTCCTTTCAACTGTTCAAAAGGCAGAAGAAGAAGCAAAAAAAGCCAACGAAGGAAAAGAAGAGTCTAAAGGAGACAAATAATGGCTGATATAAAACACGTAGGTAGACTTAAAGCCAACCAGAGAAAGGTTGTTGTCGCTTACAAAGTCATCCCAAATGAAGATCCAGCAGTAAGTGCATTAGTGATTGATACGGCAACATTAGAAGATGCTGATCACGATGCTTTAATTAATACTGTCCAAGGTAACGCAGGCCAATCGGCATTTGAATTTGCTGAAGTAATGGCAAGAAGCACATTACCAGATGGTTCGAACATGTTAGCTAGATTCCATGCTACTGGAAAATTAGTTAAGGTTCCGCACACTTCAATTGAAATGATGCCTAATCCAAACGCAACTGTAGGATTAGATGAACTGGTTAAAATTATTGCTGAACAAAGAGGCACAACTGTAGCAGGTTTGGCTATGAAAAATCCAAACGAATTGCCAGAAGGCACAACTATTACAGAAGCTGGTTCAGTAAACGAGATGCCAAAGGCATCAAACGTACTAGCAGAATCACAGGCGGCAAATATTCAAGCCCCGAACAACGCGGCATTGACAGATGAGCAATTGGCGGCAAGCTATAGATCTCAAGCTGATAGACTTTATAAAGAAGCAAAAAGTCTAAGAGAACAAGCTGAAGAGCTAGTTCCTACTACTAAGAAAAGCAAAGCCAGTGTCAAAGCGGCTTCCTGATGATGTAATTAAGCATTGGCCAGACGTTTTCAAAGATATTGATATACATACTATCCCCATAAACTATCTTAGTTCTATAAAGGTAGAATTTAAAAAAGGTAGAGTGTGGGAGATAGATTGTAACGCAAAAAGAGAAACCGGTGCTGATCTAGACAAAAGCATATCAGATTTATTCAAAGAGTACGGAGAAGATATATTACACGTTGATTTTAGGCTTAACACGCCTAAACTTAAGAGAGATATAGAAAAACGTACTAGAGCATTCTTAAAAAACCCCAGAAAAAAGAGAACACGATAATTGATTAATGTGATAAATATATACAACAACGAATTAGGAGTATTAGATGGGTACTTTAAGACTTAAAAGAGGGACTAAAGAAGCACTGCAAACCAACCCCGGTTTTACACCCGCGGAAGGTGAACTTGTTTATACAACAGACAGTAAAGAAGTATTTGTAGGTGATGGAGCCACACAAGGTGGTGTAGCAGTTTCAGTATCCACACAAAACCTAGAAGACTTAGGTAACGTTCAAGCACTAGCGGCGCAAAAAGACCAAATTTTAGTATATACAGGGTCTCAATGGGCGGCAACAAACAATCCAGCAGTAGACATACGTGGTAACATATATGGTGATGATTCCACACTATTAGTTGATGCTATCAACGGAAAAATAGTAGGACCAGTAGAAACTTCAACAGTAGCGGCAACTACACTAACAGGAAACCTTACAGGTGATACTAACGGATCACATACAGGCGGAGTGGTTGGTGATGTTGTAGGTAATGTAGTAGGAACTATCACTGGCTCATTAACAGGTACTATGACAGGTTCAGTATTTGGTGATGACAGTTCAGGACTACTAGTTGACGGTATTAACAATCAAATTACTGGCTCCATTAATGCTATGAATGTTTCAACATTTGATAACACAATTAACATTGGTACTAAATCAGCCAATCCAGCTTTTAATTATAATACAACATCAACAAACGGTTCTTTTCCACAGTCAACTATACAGATTAGAAATGTACACAATGATGTAACAGCAGACGAATTAGGTATTTTCAGATCCAGAGGAGTTTTAGGAGCAAGAACAACTGTACAAGCAAATGATGTAATTGGTGGATTTGGTTGGTCAGCATATGACGGAGCATCAGTTTTAATTGGTGCGAACATGAATAGTGTTATTAATAGTGTTTCTACAAATAACCTATCAGCAGATTTAATTATTAGAACAAGAAACGGTGCTATATCAACATATGGCGAAGCAATGAGAATTAAAGCAGATAAAGGTGTGACAACAGCAAGTTACGTCCAGTTTGGTAGTTTGACAACTACACAAAGAGATGCTTTGACTCCTGCTAATGGGATGGTAATTTACAATTCAAGTGATAATAAATTCCAAGGCTATGAAAACGGTGCTTGGGTTAATTTAATTTAAATAACTTACCCTTATCATACAATTCAACAATTTCGTTAAAAGGTATATCTGTACTAAATTGACAGTGGAATCTATAGTCGTTTGTTTCATTTGTAGCATTATGATACTCTAACAAATTAAAGATTACAGCAGTATGATCTGTATAATTTATAGTTTCTTGTAATTTAAATTTAGCATTATCGTAATCACTGTATTCTCCTTCTTCTAAGGTCCAAAACTTTGTTGGGCCAAAGCTACTTATAGTCAATGGGTATACAGGAATGCTTATAACACTTACTCTTGGAACAAAAGGATTCTTTTGGTCAACATGTATCTTTCCTATAGTAAAAGGTGTTTGTCCTAGTATTTCATAATGTACATCAACTAAAAATTTCTTGCCTATCTCATCCATTAGTTCTGTAGGAATAAGATCTCTAGGACAATACCAATTCCAGTCAGTCTTTCCATACTTGTCTGGCTTTGTGCCAGTGTAAGCGAAACTGTCTTTATGATTAAGTATATGATCTGCTAACTTAGATCTTGTTTCTTTACTAAAAGTTAACTCTTTAATGTGCTGAAAATATGGTCTCATTTATTACTCCGTAGTGGATAATTATTTTTAATTTTTTCTTTTATTTCATCAAAAGTATTATGGGTAAACCGTAACTTAAATAATATCCTATCTTGATCTTTTTGAACTGGAACACTATGATTGATACTTACATTTAACAATGCAACATCATAGTATTCATCAGCATGTCCCTCAAAATTTATAGGAGTTTGTTCTCCTTCTAGGATAAAATTTATAGCACATAAAGTGCCTACATCAGTATGTACAGGCACTTCAGAACCTTGTGTCTGCGTTAAAAAGTTTGCTTTGATTGTATCAGTTTCACAAATCTTTTTGAATAAAGATGTTAATCGTCTACTCTCTGAGAGATCAAATTCTGTGACTTTAGGTTCTCTTGAAGCATTCCACGACCTTTGCTCTGTCCACCATTTGTTATTTTTTTCAATAAATGACATATCGTCATTGTAATCCAATCCTTCATTATATATCCATGTCAAGGTATCTTTATTAATTGGTTGGTACTGAAATACCTTAGACTCTTCTAACAGCTTTTTCTTATCATGATCTACTACAAATTTAAAAATACAATCTTCCATTTTAATTTTTCCTACCTAAGTAATACATCCTATTACCCATATCTAAAGCTACTATATCTCCAGTCGCAAACCAGTCATCATATATACTTGTTGATCCTTTCACATGTAACTCATGATCAATTATCTTCCAATCACAATAATATGTATCTCCTAAAATTGTATATCCTTCGAAACATCTTTCCTTTACATAGTTAACTTTATCTATACTATCAAATTCTATGTTAATTGTTATAGGACCTATTTCACTCATTCCCCAGTTAGGTTGTACAATAGCTCCTTTAGAAACAAAAGCTTCTATCATATCCCAAGATACAGGATCACTGCCGCCTAATATTCTTTTACCTGTCAAATCACAATCTTTAAATCCTTTAGTATTCATTACTGCTGTCATTTGTGCTGGTGCTAAAAATGTATGGGTATAATTTTTAAAAATGTCTAAAAACTTAAATGGATTAAATTTCATTGCTGTCACTTCTGCGTTTACACTAAAAGCCGGTAAACTTTGTGCTAATAATCCGCCAGCATGGGTCATACGTGTCACTGTAAGTATCTTACTTGTTACTGATATCTTTTGGGCATCAACTGCTATACGATTTGCTTCTTTAAGGTTTTCTGGTGTTCTAAAAATGTCCTTGGACGGGCCTGTTGTCCCACTACTAGAAATGGTTACACCATTTTCTAATACGTGCTGAAAATCAACCATTTTCGTATTTCTCCAAGCTATTATTAATTTGATTTTTGACTTTAATGAACGTACAAAGCTCATATAAGCGGTTTATATGCTCTGCGCCTACATACGTACAAGTACTCCGTAAACCCCCTTGTAACTGCTTTAAAATGCGTTTAATAGGCCCTTTACAGGGTATTAATAGGTCTCTGCCTTCGTTAGGTTTGTAATCCATTTCGTCTGGATTTGTTCTGTCATACATTTTGGTACTTCCTAGCCCATACAAGTTTACAAACCGTTTTCCGTCAATTTCAATTACATTATCACACTCGTCACTTCCACTAACCATGCCTGCTATCATAACTATTTTAGCTCCCGCTCCAATTGCTTTGGCTACGTCTCCTGGAGTTACACACCCTCCATCAGAAATAATATCTAACCCAAACTTTGTTGCTTCAGGATAACAATCCATAATAGCACTTAATTGTGGTACTCCTACTCCTACTTCAGATCTTGTCTTACAAGCGGCTCCACTACCTACACCTACTTTTATTAAATTTGCTCCTGCCATTGCTAATTTTTTAATTACTTCGGGCGTAGCTATGTTTCCCGCACAGATTTTAATGTGCGGAAATTTTTTTCTAAACTGTGTAATAGTTTCTAACATACCTTCTACATTAGCATACACATTAGCAATGTCAATATTGATTAGTCCAATGTCGGGAAACTGTGAAATAATTTCTATAGTCTTTTCCCTGTCTTTAAGACGAACACCACTTGTAATAGCAATGTATCTTCTATCACTTATTGATCGTAAGTGTTTTAGATGTTCTTCTAACTTATATTCTTTGTGTATGAAAGTAAAAAATCTCATCGGTGTAAGTATGTTTGCTATCTTATAGGTACCTGTGCTTGTCATATTAGCAACAGCTATAGGATGTACAGTGGTATCCAACCAATCTATTTCTATTTGTATATCTTTTCTCGTAAGAGATTTTGTTGCTTCTTTAGGCTCTATTAAAACATCTTTAAAATCTAATTTTATTTCTTCTTTAACTTTAGTATTCATTTTCGTTTAATTTCACATGTTCGTAAAAAGGAGCTAACTTCCAATCTTTTGTAATTCTGCCTCTACGAATACTTCCAGGGTCAGGAATACCTACTTCATTATCTGTATCCCAATCTGTTATTTTTACCCATTGCCCTTTATATCTTTCTTTGTTAGTTGGATCTAAAGGAAATTCTATTGTTCCAGGTTCTACTACATTACTATATCTATGGGGCTTGCCGTAATGACTCCAAATGTAATCTTCTGTATGACCTAGTTGGTCAGCACATAGTTTGACCATGTCAGCCATCTTTAAATTTTCATCTGCTTCTTTTTGATACCTTCCAAGTTGTCCTACATTCTTAAAACGCAAAGTTATATCAGGAACTTTTTCTCTAGTAATTAACTCAAGAGCCGCCGCTGGTGCTTGTTCATTTATACCTTTAACTAAAATTATTCCTGCGTTCATGTTAAATTTATCTTTACAATTTTTAAATGCTTTAATTTTTTTTGTAGCACATCTCATTTCGTCTATTTGCTCGTACCAGTCATCATTTTCTATTCCGTTTAGACTCATATAAACATGCTTTAATCCAGTAGCTTCTATCTTGTTAACAAAGGATTCACTTGACATTCTAAGTCCATTTGTAATTAAAATACAGTTATGTCCGTGTTTGAATCCAATGTTTATAAAATCTATTAGTTGTGGATGGAGTGTTGGTTCGGCTCCTACTATACGTATCATAATTGGGTTAGGAAGTTTGGCAATAAATTCTTCATATGGTTTAATTTCCATATCTGGTATGAATCTGTTTGGAACGTAGCAGTTTTTACATTCCATATTACAGCGATGAGTGATATCGGCCACAACATCAAAAAAAGAATTATTCTCCGGCTCGATCTCATAATAATTTAGGTTATCAAGATTTATCTGTTTTGTCATATAGGCACTCTTTTACAAAGTATTTATAGGATATAAATATACGTATGTATGATGTGAACAAATGGCAAGAATTATATACTCCGCACACCGACTATCAAAAAAGTCAGCATAGTGTAGTCAGTTTACCTGACAAGTATGATATAGACTTGAAAGAAATAGATAAAGGAATTGATACTGTATTAAGTAATTATGAAATGGTTGCTTATACTGTAGACACACCGGTAGGAAAAATACAAGTTCCAGGATACTACGGACTTTGCTTTAAAACTAAACCTAAATCAAATGACCCTTTAGGTGAAGGATTGACAAGTAATATCCATTCTCACTCTAATATGAATCATCCAGTAGATATCGAATATACTGAAAAAAGTCCAGCTTGGTTTCCCTATTTAGATGAAATAACAAAAAAGTTTAGAGGACAAGTTACGCAGATTAGACTTATAAAATTGGAAGCAGGACATGACTTGTTAAGTAGAGAAAAAACTTCCCACATTGACTATCCATGGTATAGAGGTATAAGGATTCATATTTGTCTAACACCTGATGTTGATTATGTATGGAGAGTTTTAGATAAAGATTATCATTTTCAAAGATCTAGCAAAATGAATTATTTAGATACAGGTAAACCTCACGGTGCCGTAAATAATCATAATGACAAAGATAGATATGTTTTAAATATAAATTTAGCACCAAAATTAGATTTACATATTGACGAGCAAATAGAAAAACAAATTATTTAAAAATATTTAATTTTCTTTGTTTATATTCTTCTATTCTATCTCTGTTTGTTTGACTATACTTCCTTTTTATATACATCTCGTCTAAACTTAAACTTAAAAGTTCATCAGTATCTTCAAATTTTCCTATATATTCCGTGATATCAAAGTTAGAAATTTTTTGCTTGAAAAAATAATCTTTGTGATACATTTCTCCAAACTCTGAAGCCTCTTTAAAGTTGGTTATATCACTTTCCCAAATTAACGCCCTATTATCAAGTTTGTTATTAAGCCTACCCATAGGATCTGCTTTAAACGGAACGTTGTATCCTTTTTTTATTGACCAATCAATTATCTCTTTATTTTTAGTCGGAAAGTATCCAAATTTTTGTGCGTCTACACTAAAGTCACTGTGTGTCTTTGTATCTGGGTCGTCACTAATATGTAAGCCCCAATAAAAGAAACTATCCCAATTTTTATCTAACCAGTCTAAGCTATCATACCAAGACTTAACAGGCTCATTAGGCAATCCAGCTATCATTCCAATTGTGCCTCTATATAAACCTAACCTAGCATTAAACTCATCTCTTATCCATAGTAAACCTTCTTTTATCTTATCGGGATGCATTCCTTTTCCTATAGCTTTTGCCGCTTCTGGATGAAATGTTTCTATTCCATAAAAATGCCCCCAACATCTTGCTCTCACTAATAATGCGATTTGTTGTGGTCTTGAAATCACTAAATCTAATCTAATAAAACAAGTAAAGTTAGGCTCAAAGGGTAAACGTTCTACAGCTAAAGCTAGTTTTTCTATCTTACTATCTCTATCATTAAACGTATCGTCACTAATAATATAGTTGGTTGTTCCCCATTTCTCATAATTGTGCATCATTTCATTATACAAATCATCCTGTGTCCTACTATAGTCTTCTTTCACCCCTAAGAAGGCGTAATTACAATACTTACATTTGAATCTACATCCTCTACTTGTTTCTAATGTAAGAGCTTCATGGGGTTCTATGAAATCATTTGGATGGTACACACAATCATATTTGTCTATGTCTAATCCTTTATAATGATGATTAGCATCTATCAATAGACTATTAGGTGCCCAATCAGGATATTTTCCTATAGGTTTAGGTCCATTGTTAAACATCCATTCTAACACAGGAGTAATACTATGTTCGCTATAACCAAATACCATACAGTCTGCTCCATAATCCATTTGGTAAGGTTTAGGACCTCCCATTAAGATTTTGGCCTTAGGGTATTCTTTTTTTAAAAAAGTAATTTTATCGTTGACCATTTCGTCCATCATCCATAAATTACCAAAGGCAAGTAAATCAACTTCGTAAGGCAACGAGTCAATAAATTGTTTCACTTCTTTGTTTGACCATCTAGACAGCCAATCTATTACTTCGACAGTCCATCCTTGAGAACGCATCATATCGGCAATTTTATACGCACCCATGGTACGTCTAATTATATCGTCACCACTTTCATTAAAAATTACTGCGTAATTCATTTTACCTTTGCTACCATATTCCAACATGGGTAAGCCCAATAATCGCTGAAAGATGGTAATGTTTCCTTTTCTAATAATACAATATTAAAATTTTTAAAAGTATTTAATAAATCTTGTTCTTCTAATTGCGGAGGAGTATATTCAACACTTCCTAATTTATTTTCTAATCTACCTGATTGATTACAGTAAACTCCGTTTTTCATTAAAACCTTTTGTACTATATTTGCGTACTGTTCTCTATATTCGTGTGGTACAAAATGATATAATCCAAAATCTATTATTACATCATATTTGTTCTCTGTGTTTAATTCAAATAAATCAATACATTGAAATACACAATCACTTTGTTTTTTCTTAGCATTATCTATTGCTTTGTCAGAAATATCAATTCCATGTACTTCATATCCCATTTTGCTTAAAGGTATGCTATTACGACCTTCTCCGCAACCTAAATCTAAAATTTTACTTTCCTTAGGAAAATAACTTATGAACTTTTCCAACACACTTGCTGGTGCTTTCCCCCATGCTGGATTTCCTGCTTCATAAATAGTGTTCCAAAAATTAGGTAACTTAATCTCATAGTCTTCGAGATGCTTGTTAACAGGATATTGTGTTGACATCAGGTAAGGTCCGCAACTGCCTCTGCGTATGGCGCTTCATATGCCCAACTAAAGATTACCCTCATTGAATCAGTAGTGTTTATTATTTGATGTGGCATTTTAGTATTAATTAGAGTGGGCATTACAGTGACATGTTCACAGGCAAGTTCCGCATTTTCAACATAAGTTAACCATTCGTTAGATTGCCATATACCTTTTTTATCGCCAAATTGATCATAAATTGATTCTGCTATATCTCCGTTTTTAAAAAACTTTGTAATCTTTGAGCTGTCGCAGTTGTGAACAGGTATACTTATTGCTGAACTCCTGTGTGCGTCAATGTGTATAGGCCAAGAACCTTTACTACACTTCATTAGCTTTATAAAACTTTTTAATTTAGGATATTTTGCTCGTATTCCGCTCAGATATTCGTCTGCTTCAACATCAACAACTTTTACATCTGTGTATAATGCTAATGCTTCAACATCTGATAAGCTCTTCCATTCATCGGTAAGCATGTCATCTGCTATACCTTTCATGTAATCTAAATCTACAAATCCGGGTAGCTCTGTTAAATATGGTTCTTTCATAATGTTTTACCTTTCAATTTTTTTTCAAATATTTGGCAAACATCTTCGTACGTTTCTTCAAAGCACAACTGAAACACTATTCTTGTATCGTTGTTCTCTGTGAAGTAAACATTATGATAATGTCCCCCAGTATTTAATATTGCTCCGTACCCTTCATAATTGATACTGGCTACTTTATTTAGTGACTCGTCATAGAACCAAGTTTCACCACAATTTTCTGTTAAAGGAAAACTAATTACTGTCTGTCGGGGGATATATGTTCCTTCAAATTCATTATGTCTATTTTTATCTTTATGGATTTTACTTCCTGATTCATTTACTTTTAGTAGCTGACAAACACAATTTAATCCTGTTTTGTTGAACTTTTGTATTGTACTAGGAAATTTGAAGAAACTTATTTTGTAACTTATATCTACAAAAGCATCAGGCTTTAAAGCTATAGCTAATAATTCGTTTTTAGTCTGTTCACTAATAATGTTAGGAATAACTCTATAATACGGATCATAACTTTGTAGCATATTCATCTTTTTTAATTTCGTATTTGCTTATAAGTAAGTCAGTGACAGATCCTGTAATCGTTGTAGGAGTCACACCGCCACTTGAACTAGTAATAAAAACCTCATCTGCTGACAAAAATAGTTCTGTAGTTATAGGCATTCTTTGAAAATTTATATCTTGTTCATTTGCTATATCCTCAACTACACTCATTGTAATACCTTTTAGAACATTTTTGTTAGAAGTCATTATGACTTTATCTTTTACAATACCTACATTGAACCCAGGGCCTTCAGTAACTAGTCCGTCAGTATCTACTAACACAGTCGTATCAAATCCGGTTGGACAATTCATTTGACTCATTGTTAATTCTATCCAAGCCATGTTCTTATATTGTTGTCCGTAGTAATCGTCGTTTACTCTGTGTGTTTTTTTATCCAAGTATAATTTAACCATCGGTGTTGATGCTATAGGATAACTAGGTTTAATATACATGGCAAAATTTATAGGACAATTTTCTAAATCTCTTGGATTTCCACTAGAAGGATATCCACGCCAAATTATAAACCATACAAATGCATTCTCAATAGGATTACGTTTAGCAAGTTCTTTAATTACTTCTAAAGTATCTACATTTGGAATAGTTAGTCCGTAACGTTTAGCACTATTCTGAAATCTTTTTAAGTGCCTTTCATAACAAAATGCTTTTCCTTTATACACAGGCATTACATCATAAGTAGCATCACAATGGATAAAACCAAAATCTAATATGCTAGGTCCTATATCTTTTAACGGCAGGAATTCACCGTTTTTATATGCTATTAAGTCTAATACATTATTCATCAAAATTTACCTTTTTAAGTTGCGGATCGTCAGGCAATTTTTTCTTAAGTTCCTTTAATCTATTAATTCGCCATTCTAATAATTTAAAATCAAGAACCCAAGGAAAAATAGCGTGAATAAGACTACCGATTGTTACTCCAAGTAGAAAAAAGAATTCAGCTATGGCTAATTTAAAGTGCCACCAATACCCTGCATCTTCTCTACCTGCTTTTGCTTTTGCTTCTTGTAAGTGTTTAGGATTGTACCACATAATTTCCTTTCAACAAACTTCTACGTCTATTATACTCATTTATATTTAAATGCCAAATTGTTTGCTCACAGTTATATAATTCCATATCGCAATGTTTATCAAGTATTCCTTGCCTTGCTAATAGACCCATTAATCTATGATTGCGGGCCGCTTTACCGTTTGAATGTTCTCGGTAAATGTTTGTAGTAATATATAGCTTGTCTGTAGGACAATAATCTATAAAGCGAGGAATAAATTCTCTTTGAGTAACGCTGTTCCAATCACCCTTTCCTAATCCTTTGAAGTTACTATCATGAGGTAGTTCACAACCTCTAAATAAAATTCTCCAAGCATCTTCGCCTACTTCCGGCAACGGATGACATCCGGCTACTGCTATTATATTTCCATTTTTTAAAGCACAAAAATATTCTCCCCATTCTTTTGTTTTTTCAAATCTCATTTCTTTCAGACTACTGTTATTAACATAGCCTAATTCTTTTGCTTTTTCACAAAAGGTTTCTAACTTAGAGATGAGATCATCAGTGATTATTTTTACTTCAATCATAGTGGCATTAAATTTGTTACTATTTCTTCTGCTGTTTTTTTATTAAGTTCAAGATTAACAACTAACCAATAACTATCTTCATTTGTACTATTAAATAATTGATGTACCTTTGCTGTATTTAAAAAGTACAAATGACCTAAACGCCAATTTAAAATTTTATCTTCTAGTATAAATGTACAAGGATTTTTCATTGGACATATTAATCTACAACTATCTAAATTAAGATGCCTAAAATCTCTATGGGTAGGAAAATATCCGCCAGGGGCTAATTTTAAAATATGTGTCCTAAAAAAATTACCTTCAAATGGTTTTAAAAAATCTTTTATACTGTTACTTTTCGTATACGCATCTGTATACACATTAAAATCTTGCTCTTCATAATTTGTATTATTTTCTTGATTGTATTCGTGTAAACTATCTAGATCTGGTATTCCAGATAACCCGCCGTCTAAACTGGTTAGGCTTAATCCGTATCTAGCAATAGGTTTTCTAGGATTGTATTTGACATAGTCAAAGTTTTCTTCTGTCCATTTTATGTATGCTCTGCTATCAAAATTGAAACCTAGCCTAATAAAATCACCATATTGTGTTATTGTTTGATACAAGCCAGACAAGATATCCTCCAAATTCTATTCATATAAATATTTATTGAACGTATGTAAAGGTTTTAGTCAATATGAATAGACAAACTCAGCTAGAAAATCAAATAAAATTTATGAATTATGACCGTAGTAAAAACATGGACGTAATTCGTAACATGCAAAAATGTCAAAGGAATTGGGACTACTCTAAAAAAATATGGGACGAAATAGTCGAATATTTACTATGGATTGCAGAAAATAGTCCTTCCAAACAATGGGAAGCCTATTACGATGTGTATTGGAGTGCTGACAGGAAAGTAGTACAAGAAATATCCAGGTATACCTGGGGGTGTACACATAGCAGAAATCCTCCTAGCACATGGAGAAATGCTCAAGCTAATGCTAATATGTATATGTTATTTGTTGCCAAAGAGCCTGAAACGCAAGAGAATTGTAACCCCGACGGAACTTTAAAATCTAACACTAAAAATTCTAGATGGGAAAATGCTTATGTCAGTATAGGTATAGCAATGGGGCTTGTTATGCATGCCGCTCATAAATTAGATATGGTTACAGGTTGTAATAAGAGTCACGGTGATATAAATGGCGACATGTTCTGGGAAAAAAGGCTTGGAATCTTGGATGATGTAAAAGCAGGCAGGAAAAAGATTGCTTATGGCATAGGCATAGGATATCCACAAGCAGACAAAGAAAGATGGCAAACAGATGAGACAGAATTAGCAATAGGTGCTGGCAACGGAGATACATTAACAACTTTAAATGAAAAAGATCCTAATTGGGTAGATAAACATATTGATACAGGAAAAACCGTCAGGAAAATTAAGATAGTAAACATAAAAGAAAACTCAGAAGCAGTTGACCCTTATGGCAATTTACATCCACTACCTCTTACAAGTGATATTAAAATTAACACACAAAAAATACGCAAAATTAATGTGACGGAGATTAAATGATAAACATAGTTGTTACAAGCAAACCTTGTGATGGTTTGTTTTACTATAGTTACGAATACAAATCAGCTTTAAAAAGTATAGGTATGCCTGTACAAGTTATAGTAATTACACATAGAAAATTTAAGGAACAAGATTATTTAGACAGCATAAATGAAAAATATATTCATTGTGAAGATTTATTTTTCAACGATTTTAATCCTGAAGAAAATGACACAACTTTAATCATGGGTAGAAGCATGATGACATTAGGTTATCAGGATTTCAAAGAATATACGGAATCTCAACAGGAAACTTTGAAAAAAGTTTTTAGTAAAAATCTAATAGCTGTATATTCCGAAAATCATCCTACTAGATATCATCAAGCTATCGGATTTTTTAATCCTGCGAAAATAATAGATTTATGCGACACTGATGTGTATCCAGAAGGGCCTACAGAATTACATTTTGAGAAACATATTAATTTTACAATTCACAAAGATATAATAGATGATATTAAGTTTGATCATTTGTTTTTAGGAACTAACGACAAATACTATGCTACTATAAATTCAATAATTAAAGACTATCCTGATCATGGAATTATTACATACGATGAAGATTATATAAATGAAAACAATAATAATGTTTTTGCTCCAGTCAAAAATATTATGGGAATGTTTAAAACTTATGTATATACTAAGGATACTTTTGATCCAGCACCAAGAATATTTCAAGAATGTAGATATTTTGGTAAGGAAGTAATTTATCAAAGAGATAAAAGTATAAAAGATGGAGGTAGTGTGTATTGGGATAGAGGCTTGAAAGATCCTGATATATCTAATATAGCAACAGCAATACAGCAATTTGCGGGTCAACGAAATGTGCCTGTAAAGAAGGGATAGTAATGATATCATACGACGGATGGGATAGAGAGTACCAAAAAAATAGATCAGCGTACCTAGACATATTTGAAAGTTTTATGTCGCAACTTAATTATGAGAACGCAGAAGATTTCGAAAAACAAATAGCAGAATACGTAGGTAGGAAACATGTCGTATCCGTAGCTTGTGCTACTGATGCCTTAGGCTTTTCTTTAATGAGTCACGGTATAGGTCCAGGTGACGAAGTTTTGGTAACAGACTTCAGCTGGATTTCGACATCTTCATGTATAAGTATGACCGGTGCCACTCCTGTTTTCTGTGATATAGATTTAGATTCGTATCATATGAGTTTTGAAAGTATAAAACGCATGGTAAGTCCTAAGACAAAAGCAATAGTATATACACATCTATTTGGAAACATGGTTGATGTCACTGAAATAATAGAATTTTGTACGGAGAAAAAAATATTCTTTATTGAAGATGCCGCACAATCGTTAGGTTCTAGTTACAATAAAGTAAAAGCAGGTAGCATAGGACATTGTAGTTCCTTTAGTTTTAACACAAATAAAGTGATCGCAGGCATAAACGGTGGTGGTGTGTTTATGACTGATAATGAAGATATAGCTAATATTGTTAGAAAACTAAGAAGACACGGAAAAGACAAGGATTTTGAAATGATTGGTTACAATTCTAGATTGTATGTTTTCAATTCTATGATTATAAAACAAAGAATGAAAAATATTGTTGAAACGCAAAAAACGAGACAAGAAATAGCCCAAAGATATAATGATGCTTTTAAAGACTTACCTGTAATTACACAAAAGCCTAGTGGCATATTAGATCATAATTTTCACAAATATACTGTAAGATTTGAAAATAAAGAAATTAGAAAAAAAGTTAAAAAGGAACTGAGTTTATCCATACACTACGAACGTCCTTTATCAGAAAACTCTATGTATGAACATTTAAAATATAGAAAAGACGATTGTAAAAATGCTAAATTAGTAGCAGATACTATTGTATCACTTCCAATACATGCTTGGTTAAAAGAAGAAGAAATAAATCAAATTATAGATAAAGTAAAATCAAGTTTCTAGTTTAATAAATGATAAGATATCTCTTGCGGCTACCATGTGAGATCCACGTCCTGGATGTAGGTTGTCTAACGCTATGTCAATAAAAAAAGATTTGTTTTTCAGCCTCATTAAATTTACATTATTCCAAGAATAATCTAAATCTTTGTAATTGTTTTCGCACGTCACATGATAATTTTTTATTCCGATTCTATCTAAATGATATTTTGCCATATTCATTCTTACAATAGAATCATAAGCAGTATCTACATCTGTATGAAATTTTTCATAGTATAATAATGTATCTTCTAGGTTGGTTCCATTTGGCGCTCTTCTGCTTGTTCCTATTTTTTCAACGTCCATTGGCATAAATCTTTGAATTGCTCCGCCTCTCCAATCCTGTCTTTCTTTTTCTAAAAATACACAGTACCGATCAAAGTAACTCCACATTACTACAACTATATCACCTTTTACATATTTTGTATGTAGAATGATGTCTAATATATGTTTATTAGATGCTCCTGGCACAGCAAAATTTACACATTTTCGTCCTAAATCATCTGACACTAGTCTAGGCCAAGCGTATTTACTAGGTTTTTGTCCGTGTGATCCTTTTTGCTTCATGGTAGGTTGTCCATTTTTGTCTACCCAACAATCAGTAAGTCCTTCACCATACGTGTTACTACAACCAAATGCTACTAATCTGTTCATGCTTATATTTACCTGCCAGGCTTTAATGTATTTTATTTTGCGAATAATAAATATTCAAGTAAGAGTGTAAATGAGAAAACCTATATCATTAAAAGAACTTAAAGGTTCACAATACAGAACAGTGGATTTTTATCTTTCAAAATCCTGTAATAAATCGTGCCACTACTGTACTGCTTGGACTCTTGAAATGAGATACCTACACACAAATATGGATTTGGTGCGTACTATCCTAAAAGGATTATCTCCTTACAAAACAAGAATATGTTTACTTGGAGGAGAACCAGGGCTTATAAAAAATCTTGACGAAATAATAGCAGAGATAAAGAAACATGACAATTTGATACCACAGGTATTATCAAATAGTCTAGTTAGAAAATTTTATCCACACATACTTGAAGACCCTGAAATCATTTATATAGAACATTTAGTATTAGACTTTTATGAAGATAAAATAGAAAAACTAGGCAACTGGCCGTTTTTGCCAAGAAATGATAAAAACAATTATAATTTAATAATAGAAACTCCTGGTTATTTCAAATACAGAGATAGATTTGATCTTACAGAAATAGATCACGAAAATACAGAATTTAAAGAATATAATTCTAGATCACCTGACTTCCATAGTGATCACGATATAATACAAGCACCAGAGATAGAACGGAGAATATGTGCTAAATTTCCGCAGGTTCCTGTTTTTGATTTTGAAATACAAAAGATCAGGCACTGCAGTAGGAAAGCAATTGACGGTTCTAGAGAATTTGATATAACTGTAGAAAATATACAAAAAATGATGGAATATAAATTATTTGACTTTGAAAAATATTGTACTACTTGTATGGATATTATTCCTCCTAGACCAGAGGCTAGGAGATTAGAAATACTAGAAAAATTAGCATTGGAAAAAACACCAGCATGAACATATATTCAGTAGCTTTAAATATTCATGACCATAATACATACGACGGAACATTTCACAACCAAGTTGAGAGACATAACAGGATTAAACATAATCTAAATTATGAATGGTCACATGACCCTAGTCCTAGTAAAAAATTTTTTAATGAACATGTATTAGACAAATTTAAAAGTAGAGACGAAAATAATATATTTGCATTCACAGTATCTAACTTAGGCCAAGAATTTGTAACAGATTTAATTGATGAAAACTTTCCAAATAAAGACTTTTTAAAATTTAAACCCAAAAGTTTATGGGAACCATTTCATAACGAGTTTGTTTACTACATTGACCATCATCAATCACATGCTACCTATGCCTTTCTTACTTCGGGATATCCAGAATCTGATATACTTGCTATAGATGGAAGAGGTTGGCAATTTAATTGTATTTTTATAGGAAAAGATGGTATTATAAAAGACCTATCAAAAAAGATTCCTATTGGAGGACTATGGAATAGATTAGCTCAAGACATAGGGTTTAAGTATCTTGACGCAGGCAAAGTAATGGGATTAGCAGGATACGGAAAGTATAATTATCAGACAGATGCTATGATTGAAACTTATTTAATGAATCCTAATCATACACTACCTAGTTTTGCTACTGAAGTAATTAAAAATAATAAAAGAGAAGATATAGCTTATACATTACAGTTTAAAACTATAGAACTTATAAAAAAGTACGTGTATCCACTTAAGACTTGTGATAATATTTGTGTAGCGGGCGGAGTAGCATACAATGGTTACATGAACGAAGAACTGACAAAGCACTATAAAAATGTACACATTCCTCCAGCTATAGGAGATGAAGGTCAGGCCTTAGGCACTTATATGCATGCCGACTATTATCTAAATGATAATATACATAAGCCTAGTGTGTTTTCTGGCAAGGAACATGTTATAGATACAAATCTGTTTACAGGAATGAGCTTTGAAAAATGGCCATTTGAAAAATTAGTAAGTATGGTAGCAGAAGAAATTGCTAACGGTAAAATAGTAGGATGGTATCAAGGAAAATCTGAAAGTGGAAATAGAGCTTTAGGTAATAGAAGCATACTAGCCGATCCACGCAATCCTAATATAAAAGATATCATAAACAGTAAAATTAAGAAACGCGAAGACTTTAGACCATTTGCTCCTAGTGTTTTAGAAGAACATTATCAAGAATATTTTGACACCAGTCAACCTAGTCCATACATGTCTAGAATTATGCCAGTCAAAGTAGATACAGTACCTGGAATTACACATGTAGATGGTACTGCTAGAATACAAACAGTGAATAGATCATTCAATAAACGATATTATGACTTAATTACTGCTTTTTATAAACATACAGGAATACCTATGCTTTTGAACACCAGTTTTAATTGCCAGGAACCTATAGTAGAAACACCAGCAGATGCTTTACGTACTTTTAAAAATTGTGGTTTAGACTTATTAGTATTAGGAGATTATTTAATATGGAAGTTATAAATGAAAACTATTGGAAAGTATGGTGGGAAGCTATACAACACAGTCATGAGATAAAAGATATACTTTACAGCGTTGGTCCTGATCAAATGGATTCAAAAGTTCATCTTGTTGATAGTATTCCGTTAGATGAAATGAAAAAGTTTAACGATTTAAAAATACACTTATATGGTGGTTGGTATGGATATCCTCTAATTAATCTTTTACTTAATAAATTTTTAAATATAGAACATATAACAAATATAGACTTAGACGAAAAAGCATTAGATCTATCAAGAAAATACACCCACGCTATGAGCTTAGAGAACAAAGTCTTTTTTAAACACAGAGATGTTAAAGATAAAATAGAAACATCTTACTATAAAGACAAAGATGTAAGATTAGTTATTAATACATCAAGCGAACACATGGCAGATCTGCCTGATTTAATAGCAAATAAAGATTACACTCCTAATTGTGTATTTGCTTTACAAAGTAATAATATGTTTCATGTAAAAGATCAACATATAAACTGTTCAAATAATTTAGATGAATTCGTAAGTAAAACTGGGCTTACTAAGATATGGTTTGCTGACACTTACAAAATGTCAAACGGATATGAAAGATATACTGTTATTGGCAATCATCGAACTTAGATTTTAACCAATCAAAATCATTTATTAACCGAAGATCAGACCCCCTAGAAAAGCCAAACTCCATACCAGCATTAGCACCTCGAATCGCATCTTCACGAAATCTTCCATTACCTGTTGTGGTCCATACTTTAAGTCTTTCATTAGTTTCTCCTTCTTGTTGTCTATCTATCACTTTACTACTTAATTTAGCACATTCTCTAAAAGCACTTTTCCATGTATTAAATGAATCAGTATCGAAAGCTGTTATGTTACTTACTTGATCAAATACAATGAAGTTGTCTGAAATGCTTGTTGTCATATCATAACTGTTTACATCCATATTCTTTGTTAAGTTTGTTGGAAGTAACTTGACTCCACCGTAACCATAAGTAAGATTGTTTACAGGATTCATACTTTTGTATACATGAACAATATTTTCAATTTTTGAAGTTACAAAATAATTAAACATAAAGTCTTCTGTAATTACTGCGTCACCATCTACTACAAAAAAATATCTTGTATTAGCTTTTTTAGCCGCTTCTATATGAGCTTTGTGTATTCCTTTAACCCCGTCTATCCTTTTAACTCTATCTCCAAAAACTCCTGACGTATTAAATCTATTATACAAATCATTATAATTTTTATCTGCGTGAGGCTCGTTATAACTTATAAAAACTATATCATGCATTTTTTATTTCCTTGTAAAATTCTTTGTATTCTGGAAATGTTTTTACAAAATTTAGATCTCTTCTTTTGTCATATTCATTAACAAATTTGTAAAACAACTTTTGTGATTGTCTTTGCTCTTCTTTAAATTCTTTGTTTTTAAATCTATACAAAACGTCAGCTATAATTCTTTTTAGCTTGGCTGTTTCTATATCTCCAAAGCCACCAAGATTAGTATTTTCAATCATAAAATCTACTGCTGGAATTAAATGTGTTTTAACCAATTCTTCACTTGCTACTTTTACATCTAAAAATCCAGGATTACGCACATACGGAATATCAACCTTTATTCTATGATCTTCTCGGTGTTTCCTATAATATGTAGTTTTAAGATGTAATATCCAGATTAAAAAATTTTTAAATGTTGGTAAACTTAAAATATTAAAGGCACTCATAAAGCTGATTCTACTGTTTGTATTCCTAGCAAAATATTCAATATTATCCTTAAACAAATACCAATCCATACCATAACGACTATATTCTGCTTGAGCTCCACTGCTTTCCGCACTTGTAAATAACGTAAACTGTTTAATACTTTTTTTATTTTCTAATTCATTAATACTTTTAGTAAATTTTTTCCATAAATCTTTTGGAGGACATCCATTAGAATTAATAGCAAAATCCAAATGCGGTTGTGGATTTTCAATCAAATAATTAATAACCTTTTGTGTATGCTTACTCAACAATGGTTCACCACCTGTGATCCTAAAAACTTTCATATGTTTTACTGCTTCAGGAAACCATTTCCAAAATGCTTCTATATAAGGATTGTGTTCTCTTTCGAGTATTTGTACTTCTTCAGGATCTATAGCATTATATTTCCATATTCCTAAATCGTAATGTCCTTCTTGTTTTACTTCTTCTGCCCATTTACTGCTAAAGGCAGGCCCACAGTAAGAACATTTAAAATTACATACATTGCTAAAACTTATTTCAACATATCTAGGATAAAAGTCTTCATGACCTGTTGAGTTAGAGATACTATCAAAATCATCCCAACTAAAGTGATCAGCACTTTTGTATATTCTATCACTAAATTTATCGGTGTTATCTTCAATTCTCCAACAGTAATCACATTCCTCAGGACGTTCATTATTGAGCATTCTACGTCTTGTATTTTTTTTAAACTCTGTATTATGTAAAACGTTTGGATTATTTTTTAAATCATCTAAAGGAATCTTGTGAGCTTTGACATGATGACAACTATGGTTTATTCCTGACCCTAAGTGTATGGTTACCTGTGTCCATTTTGCTAAACAAAATCCACAACCTACTTCATTAAGTTTATCTTTTACTTCAGCCGGATTAGCTCTTATCATGATATAAATGATCTACCATAATTTTGATTGACAGTTTTAAAAAATGTGCTTTGTTCTTCGTTTAACTGTAATACAGAAATAGGTAGCTGTAGTTGATTTATCAATTCAGTTCCTAAATTCCATATTTCGTTGTGTAGAATATCACCAGGTAACTCATCTCGGTTACCCCAAATTTCTTCTAAATGGTCGAAGTCTCTTACATTTATATAATCCCAGTCTGTGAGTAATGTCATTTGTAAGCCTTCTCTTGCTCCGTATATTGCCCAATCTCCGTTTTCAACATCACTACCAACCATAGTCCAGATGTAAAGCATGTTTAAGTTCTTTGGATGACCTTGTAAAAATTGTTCATGTGTAGGTCTTACTCCTCTATCTGTAGCTAATTTTACTCCTTCTCTAAATCCTGCTCTCCATGCTTGTTTAGGAGTAGTGTTGTTATGTGTCAAACTAAAACAGCTATTCTGTTGGATATATCGTGCGTCCCAACAAAAATCTACCTTAGCATGGATATTATCAGGATCAGCATTTTCATGTGTTTTCATGTTTAGAACATATTCTTTAGGCCAGCACTTTAGACCTCCGTTTCCATACATCAGTCCATTAATAACATTTTTGCCACACCAGCTTATAACACTATTAGACAAGTTTTCATTCTCTTCAAGGTCTATTACTTGATCTAAAAATTCTTGCTTTATAGTATTATCGCCATCTACAGTTATAAATCTATCAGTTTCACTTAATTTAGCACAGGCTTTATGTGCCGCATCGGACCCTTTTATCCCATGTACACGTTTGGCCCAAGGAACCTTGGTCAATAAGTCTGCGTAATTTTTTTCAGCATTTGGTTCATCATAACTTAAAAAAATTATATCTAGTTCTGCTATTTTAATTTTCATAAATCACCTCTTATCACACTATCTCCAAACATTAAATATATTAACGTTTCGTATTTTTCGTCTATTTCAACCCATAATTCTCCTACGAATTCATTTGTAAAAGCTCTACAAGGAAATGCTTTTTGAATTCCGTAATATGGTCCAAGATGTTTACAAATAATTTTCATTAGTTTCTCTGGTTACACAATCAGCGAATACATTTTTTGTATATACGCTGTAAGTTTCAATGTTATTGAAAGGAAACATTTCTTTTGATCCTATCTTAAAAGTAAAAGTATTTAACAAGTAATGTGGGTCTCCTTTTTTTGTAACATAAAAAGTTATTTCATTTAAGTTCTTTGGTGTGTCTAATGTTTTAACATAACACTTGTTCCTACTTCTATCAACAACAAATTCTATGTCATGGAATTCATCTTTGGGTTTATATAATTCATTAAGCAAAAAAGTCTGTTGTTCTTGATCAACATTTTTCTTTAATTCAAAGGATTTATTTCTTTTATTATACTGGACTGCCCAATTTATAAAATTCTCTTTAAGCGTTTGAAATGGTTTAGCTTGATCATCAGTAATTTCAATATGTTCATAATTAGAATTAATATTAGGACCTATACTAAAAATTTCTCCGCTTTCCTTATTGAAGCAAACGTATTGTTGTGTTTTCACTTTGATATCAGCCATATGCTTTTTCTAACCTTTCACAAAAGCTATTTTCAGTATAATGTAATATTCCATGTTGTAAATAGTTACCTATCTTAAGTTGCTTATCATTGTTAAAATAATAGGGTATAGATTCAGTCCAATCTTGTTGTGCTACTTGCCAATCCTGTACTTGCGACTTCATATGAACAAAACTTGCGGGAGCAAATATATAATTTTCTATATTCTCGTCTAATAAAGTAATGGCATGATTAAGATCCATACTGCTAACCTTAGGAGTTAGTTTCGGAGTATATATTTTGTAATAATCTTTATAATTTCTACAAACATGTTCTAGTTTTAAGTAATATTTCAAAGCTACATCATTTTGTTGGAAGTAATGAAAAGCACAGTATACATTAGGAATATTATTTTCAACAAATGTTTTCCTATAATAGTTGTTTGTTACTAATTTGTTTTTATATGTTCTAACATTACTTGTAAAACATACGTCATAATTACTCAAATAATTCCACCAATGGCTAATATCGCTTAAGAATAGCATGTCCGTATCTAGTAATACTGTTTCTTTGTAAGGTGTACTGTGAAAAGCCTTCCATCTAATATCTGTTCTATAAAAATCAACTTTATTTCTATCCGAAATTGGAATATCTATAATTTTATCAAATACATCCGTATATTCATCTGGAACCTTATCTCCAGTTAGTAGAGAAACATTGTTAATTGTTTGGGTATGTTTAATACTTTTAGCACAAAGGTAAGCCTGTTTTATATATTCAGTACCTGTCGCTATAATTATATAACCTTTAGACATTCAAATGTCTTTCCAAACTAAACTTATTCATCACATGAATATTCATATCTTTGACAGTAGATAGTATGTACTCATTTGTTATATTTTGTTTTTGCGTCAAAAATGTTAAAGTGTCATCTTTAATCTTATGTAATACATCTCTATCTAATGTGTAATACATTTTTCCAGGTAGTGACTTTGTCCAGGAACCTTCTTCAAATCCATTCATAATGTGTATACCTATACTAAAAAGATGATCATTTCTAAAATTGCGACTTCCTAAATCGTACACATCACTATAGTATTTCCAATTATCGTAAAGATGTTTTAACAGATCAAAAAATATCTTGTTTTCTTTACTCTTAGTAAAATAAAAACAAGTAGCCCAATAGAAAGGAATTCCTTTATCGTTTATATAATCAAATTCACTGTAGTTTCTCCATTGGCATAAGTCTACTCCGTGTTTGTAAATCTGAAAATCATAATCTAAGTCAAAAGCATGTTTAAAATTATCATTACAAATTATATAATCTGTATCTAATACTAATGTTTTGTCATATGGGCTTAGATAATACGCATTATGTCTTTCGTTATTTTTAAAATGTAGGCTTTGAGAATAACCAAACCCGTCATTATATCGTTTTTGATTATCCTGTGCGTCATTTATTGTTATAATTTTATCAAAGACATCGTGATACTGTAAATCTATTTTATCAAATGTAGATGTTACTAAAGACACAGGTAAATTTAAATGCCTTTTTGAACGATAGGCAAGTTCTATTGCTTGTTTTATATAATCAATAGAACCATTATTGTTAGCAAAACAGATAATTCCATTAGACATCTACTAAACCTTTTACACTACGTCTAGTACTAAGAATCTTATAATCTTCGTTATACTGATTTGTTGCTTCAGTGTATTTCTGAATCAATGCCTCAGTAAAATCATTAAGGTCATTAATCTCAATAGGAGTTTGGTTATCATCAACTATAATAGTTTTAGTAGTTTTATTTAAAAGCATAGAACAGAAGTTTAACATCTCTCTGTTTGCTGTAAACGTTCCACCAAGATAGTAAATAATTAGGTTTTCTTGATACTTTTCGGACAGAATTCTCTTTTGATTATTCAGTGTTACAGAATAATTCGAAAACTCTAACGCTTTTTCAAGAGATTCTTCCATAATTATACTCCTAGTTAATGTATAACTATTTAATCTTACAGAGCGTTGGTGGTATTGAAAGTTGGCGCCGGTATATTGACGCTGTTAATGTTATTTGGTCTGTTTTGTTGTGCTGTGCTTGACGTTGTTGCTGTTACTGCCTCATCAAAATTTGGATTTGGACCTTTATCTTCATTAAATGTAACTTTGAAATATAAAACAGCCGAACTTTTGTATGCCTCTATTAAATAATCATTGGCACTATACGCACTTGCTGTTTTATTAAAAATGGTTACATAAGATCCTGGCAAATTGTTATAACCATAACTAGTTCCAACCGAACCGTTACTTGTAGAACTCCTACCAAAAACCACTGTACCAACTGATGACATCAAACTTCGCCAGTCATTGTTAATTGGAGTATTTCCCGATCCAATTACACCACTTAAATTAATAGTTCCGCCAGCATTAAAAAATATTCGCATATGATCAATACCACTAATCGTAGTTTGACTTCCATCTCCGTTAGTAACAGAGTATCCACCGAATGTAACAGTAAAATAATGATCAATATCAGTTGACCAAGATGCTGATCTTGAACTTGTTACTCCTGATTCTAATCCTAATTGGCTTGCCGCAACACTTAATCTAGATGCCTGTGCTGTAATACTTAATGATTCGTACTGAGCATATCCTTCTTTTGATGTTGCGTTAGAATCTTCAACTGTATCGCCTACTGAAGGAGGAGCAACCTCGCTTGGTAAACTTCCTGTTTGGTGAATTCTAATTTTTGTCAGGTCTGTGTCTAGGTTGACCATATCTTGAGCTGTAACTGTGTTACCTACTACAACAGTTTGACTGGTTACTGCTTGTCCGTATCCTTCGTCTCCTGCTCCTAATCCTAAAACTGCCGCTACTCTTGCTCTAATATTGTTATATCGTGCCGCGGTAATTGTATCGCCTACTGCCATTTTACTTCCTTATATTTTATAACTTCAAAATACATTCTACTAAAGTTTCTTCGTGTCTGTCATTGCTTTCTAAAGCAATACCTATCATGTCGCCGTTTCCGTCAACACTAGCTGTACCGTTATTAGCAATATATACAGACTCCCCTTTATTTACCGGACCTGTTATTCTTACAGGTACTCTTCCGACTAAGGCTACTGCTTGTCCTTCAGCTTCTGAATTCATTAAATATGCTGGTTTCATACTGATCACTCCAATACAAATTGCGTCATCACCTTCACATGCTGTAGCTTCTTTTTCTCCGCCAATCGTAATAAGCGTTCCTACAGGGTAATTTTGATCAGTTTCGTATTTTTCAGCCAAGTCAGCATATCTAGCTTGTGTTGAAATACCATTGAAAACGTTTGCGGCTATATTACCACTTGAATCTCTTACTGCTACAGTATTATTAGTAGCACTTGTATCACCTGTTCTAAAATTACTACCTACCTGTAAGTTTGTTGCGTTTGTTGCCAATCCAATAAATGAAGTAGCATACATTGATCTAAATTTGTAATTGGTATCACCTATGTCATAAGTGGTTGTTGCTGTAGGAATAAGTCCTGCCGCTTGTACATGGAATGGTTCAGTAGTAACACCACCACTTGATTTGACTTTAAATCTAATTTTTTGTCCAACTGTGTTATCAATTACTGCTTCGTCACCACTTCCTGATGTATCAATCTTAATTGCTAAATCGTTAGCATCACCAACTGTTAAACCTGCGTCTGTAAATCTTACAATACTGTTAAAATTTGCCGCACCTGATAAAGCATAATCACTAGCTGGTAAACCGTTTAACTTATCTGCGTTAGTTGCTGTGCCGTAAAATCTAAATGTTCCACTTGTTACTCCATCAGTTCCTGATGTAGTATTTCTAAGTGTTAATCCCTGTCTTACAACATCAAATCCTGTAATAACATTTTGCGGATCTGTAGCATCTATTGTAAATTCTGAATTACTAATAATAAAGACAACTCCGTCTTCTACAGTACCTTTAATAATTGTTCTATTGTTTTGACTAGAGTCTCTAACTTGCCCTGTAACCATAGCAGAAACTGTAGCACCAATACTTTGAGGACCAATTAAAACAAATCCTCCAGCGGCATTTTGTGCGTATAATTGATTATTTCCACTATCCCACCAAAAATCACCAGTGGTTAATCCTACAGGTTGTGTTCCACTTACTTCTGCTCCACCTGTAGATCTAAATTTTGTACCATCGTAAAACTTCAGTTTGCTTCCTGAACTATCAAACCAAATCTGTCCTGTTAAGGGTGATGCTGGTTGATTAGCACTTGAAAAGTTTTCAAGTAAGTGTACAAAGTTTTCGTTTTGTATTTCCCCGTAGCCAGCATAGTTTTTACCAACTAGCTTTAGAGATGTGCTTTGATCAATAGTACCATCTTCAACAGTTGCTAACTGCGATCCGTTTGTTAAGTTTATTACGTATGCCATCTATAACCCCTAATCATGTTATATGTATTTATATTAAATTGCCCGGAGTTAGGTCTTGTACATAACCCCAGCTACCCCCATTTATCCTAAATAATTTTAAAGATCTTTGTACTGTAGATGTAATAGCACCTGTCACATCGTTAAATGTAGCATCTCCTATTACAGATACACTACCGCTATCACTTCCACCACCATCTAATTGTTGTACAACCACTAAACTTTTGTTGAAACTTGCGTTTAAGTTTGCCGCTGAAAGCGTTGCTGTAGCGCCAGTAGTGGCTGTACAGTGAACTCTAGCTTCACAACCTTCTACTTTTCCTCCTGCTGGAGCAATATCCTGTATAATAGTTGCTATATTAGTATTTAGATTAGCGCCTGAACCTAATCCTGTTATATCTAAAGCCAAAGCAATCACTTCTGTGCCTATAGCTGTATCAACATAATTTTTCGTTGTAACGTCAGTTGTTCCTGTAGGGTCTGATACTCCAGTAATTTTTCTTGGAGTAACAAAATTCATATTACCTGCTAGTGTTAAATTTAAACCATTTCCACTACCGTCTACAACACCTGTGCTAACTCCTATACCGCCTGTAAAGCTGATGTTTCCAATGTTAGCTGTAGTTAAGTTACCAATAGATGTAATACCTGGAGCCTGTGTTCCGTCTATAACATCTACACCGTTATATTTTAATTTACCTGTACCAGTAAAGTTTATACTATTACCTGTAGTCCAAGCGTTTGTAGATTGTCTCCACAACCATTCTTTATCTCCACCAGATGATTTAACAATAATACCTGCTGAATCTATCTGTGTATCGTTTAACAATGTACTGTCTGAACCTAATCCTAATTCTATGTTCTTATCTTCAACTCTTAATGTAGCTGAATCTATAGTTGTAGTTGATCCTGCCACTGTTAAATTACCAGAAACTTTTACATCTCCTGTGACATCTAATGTAGCACTAGGACTTGAATTGTAAATACCAACTTTACTATCTGTAGAATTAATTGTTATAGCATCTCGCTTACCTAAACTAGTAGTCATTCTAATAATGTAGTTTTCACCACTAACATTATTCTCTGATACAACACCAAGATTAGTTACTTTTAAAACATTGTTATCAGTCAATCCAACTGTAAGTCCGTTATTGTTTCTTATACTTAAAGCGCCACTTGTAGAATCGTCTGAGTCACTAGCTAAAAACTGTGCCGCTGTTCTAACAACACCCTGTGAATCAACAAGTGATGATGTTCTAGATGCCGTTCCAGCATACACAAAGTCTGAGTCTACAACGTTAAAACCTTTAACAACGTTTCCTGTGAAACTAGGAATTGTATCAATGTTCTGAGGTGTAAAAGCAATTTTACTCCATAGTCCAACAAGTGTTCCTCCAACCCAATACTTTACAATAGTTCTACTTGTACCTGTGTTATCAAGAACAGTTACAACTTGTGGACCTGATCGTCCTTGGAACGCATTATATATAGGTCCTGCTAGTTCTAAGTCTGTACCATCAAAAAAGTAAAGTTGGTTAGCTTCGTTGTTTATCCATAAATCTCCAGCAACCATACTAGGCTGTGTTGATTGTACAAGAGGTCCGCCGCCTGTTGTCCAAGCAGTTCCGGTATATACTTTTAATCTAGATGTAGATGTATCCCACCAAATCTGTCCTGCTAAAGGTGTGCTAGGAGCAGATGAATTAGCAAAGTTTTCTAACAAGTGAACAAAGTTTTCATTTATAGATTCGCCAAACCCTGCGTAATTTTTTCCAATAAGTGAAATATCAGTTGTTGTAGTATCTATCTGTCCGTCTGCTAGATTAACAAGTAACGTTCCACTAGTTTTATTAATTTGATATGCCATTAGCCGCCAACTCCTGAGTAAATTATATATTTGACTGTCAAGAAAGGATTCAGTACATTAAACGGTGTACCTAATTCTGTAATATCAAATGTTTCAAATTGTTCCAATCCAGTATTTTGATTGTATGTTATATTTCTTCTATTCAACAATCCTCCTGAAGAAGTTCTAGCTTGACCTGCCTGGTTACCAGTTGGCGCATCATATATAATTGTATCCGCATCCTGTGGTGTACCACTGTCATCTAGTATGACATAAAATTGTGCGCCTTTAGGCGATCTTAAATCGTGTTCGTGTTCAGGTAAGTTTTTAACATCAATGGATCTACTTTCAACTCCAGATGCTAATCCAACTGTATCAGCATTTACGTCTGTAACTCTATTAGCACTTGTTCCTCCAAGGTTGTCAGCACCTAATGGAAATCTACCTCTAAAGTCTGGTAATCCAAAAAATCCAGAAGCAACTTGGCTTTGATCTTTAAATTGAAATTGTACAGCGTTGTATAATGATAGATAATCTGCTATTCTTTTTTCACTTCCATCACATAGTAACCAACCTGCTGGAAGATTAACTCCTCCAAACGGCACTATTGTTCCTACAGGAATAACTGGAACACTACTTACTAAAGCACTTTGTGATATCTTAAATACTCCTGTGCTATCCCCAGACACTCTGTTTATTATTACTTCATCATCTTGTCTAGGTGCTGTAGCTAAAGTTTTGTTTGCTATAAATGTATTACTAATAGCTGTTGTAAATACTTTAGTTGTTCCGCCAGTACTACCGTCAAATGTAATTTGATTTGAACTAACATCTCCAGATAATTGGAAAGTTGATGCTGTAGTTAATTTATTAGCGTTTGCTGATCCACCTGTAACTGTACCTGTTACGTTACCAACAATATCTCCTCTAAATTGAACAGCATGTACTGTTTGCCATCTTTTGTCTGATGCTCCTAAATTATATGTTTGCGTAGCACTAGGTTCTATTGTTCCTGCTGTAGTTGTTCCTGCTATATTAACATTATTTCCTACCCAAAGTTTTTTAGCAATTCCTACGCCACCTGAAATTTTTACTGACCCTGTTCCAATACTTGTACTATCAGTAGTACCCTGAATGATTAAATTATTACTAGCTTGTATAGAACCACTAACATCTAATGCTTCTGCTGGAGTAATTGTGTTAATACCTACTTTTTCAGTTGAGTCTATTCTTAATACGTTTTTCTGTAGACCGTCATCGTTTTTAATTTTAAAATCTAATGGAGCACCCTGTGTTTGGTTTACCATCTGTCCTGTACCGTTACTTACAGCTATATCGATAGTATTAGTTACTCCGATTCTTAAACCTTTATCATTACTAATTATTAATTGTTCATTAGTAGTACTTGTTACATCACTTCTTAAAAATTTACTTGCCGCAACAGGTAGTTCATTAGCAGATACAACTAAATTTTCTGCTTTTTCACTTGTACCGTAAAACTTGCCTATTCCTGCTCCTGATATATTAGCAGTTGATAAATTTAATCCAGGTTGAATAATTGAAAATCCTACAATAGTACTTTTAGGAGAAAATGATCTAGTTGAATAAATTGCTATAGGATTACCTTGAACTTCAATTTGTAGAACAGTATAATTAACTTCGTCTTTACCAGTAACAGTCGTAGGCTTTGCTCCTGTTAGCAAACCGTCACTATACTCTGGTCCTACTAGTGTCCAAGCACTTCCTGTAAAAATATATAATTGATTGTTATCTGTGTCAGCCCATAAGTCTCCTGTAAGTGATGTAGATACAGATGGAGAATTATTACCTTTTTTAAGTCCGCCGGCGTTCACCCATGATGTTCCGTCATAAAGTTTTAACGAATTGACGCCTGTTGTCGTATCGTACCAAAGTTGACCTTGTATAGGATTTCTTGGTGCTGTTGTATTAGAAAAGTTTTCAAGTATCTTTAAAAAACTTTCGGCGATGACTGAACCGTAACTTGTTGTATTTCTACCGGGAATGTCCAAACTAGTCGTTTGGTTGATTGTACTATCCTCGATAGATATAGTACCTTTGTTAGTGTCCGAATAATTAATTGAGTATGCCATTATTCATTAAATCCTGTCAAGCTCTGTACTCTGACTGTGTAGTCAATTTGTACTAATCTATTTAAACTTTTTTGTACTGGGTGGAAGACCACATGCGTAAGTAATCTACCTGTTCCTGATGCGTTGTAACTGACCAGTCCTAGTTCGTCAAATACATACAAACTATTACTATTCGTAGCATTATCAACAGCATCTTGTCCTGTTGGTTCACCATAGTCAAGTAAACATGTAACTAATATGTCTGTGTAGTTTGTTCCGCTAACATGTCTTGATTCTATCTTGTTTCTAGCAGGATCAGTGTTATTAACACTTCTATCATCTACTACTTTAACAAAAGTTTGATTATAAAGACTAGCATTTGTACCTGTGGAATTTGGTGTAAGGTATGTAATTATACCTGTTGGGTCAATGCTTGTACCACCATTTCCAAATGCCATCTGATATATGAACCCTTCGCCTGCGTTTCCTAAACTTTCAGCTAATGAAATACTCATATTCTCATAATGGATAGCATTACGCTTATCAACAATAATCTCACCATTTGTTGGGTCAAATATCTTGATATGCCCTTGTAAAAGCACCCCGTTATTTTCTTTAAAATTGTCTATCATATCACTTTCCTACAACTGTATTTATTTTGGTAGCTCCACCTTTTCCGCCTTAAAGAAACGTGCTACCAAACTTTCCGCATCATTTAAGGATTGTCCGCTTTCTGTCCATAGTGTACCTGTACGCCTAATGACTTGTATTTTAGCTAAATTTGCCGGTGTAGTGGTCAAAGTAAGCTGATTTGTAGTGCCATCAACACTAAATTGAGCAGGTGATGTTATATCTGCTTCAGGTGAATCCTGATTTAGTGTAACATCGAACATCTGTATACTATTTTTTCTTAATCTTTTTCCAGCAACAAAAACTTCAAACTCATTTACTGAGCTAGGAATAAAGGATAATTCAAAAATACTTGTAGAACCGTCACCTACATAGTCTTCAGTCAATGTAGTATCTGCATATGGTGCTGTTTGCTGTAATCCTTGATTATATACGTCACTACCTGTAAGGTGTACCTCTGGCGCACCTGTTCCAAGTGTTGCTCTTTGAATTTGTTTCAATACATTACCTTGTTTAATTAAGAATGTTATTCTTTCTCCGTTAATGAATAAGATACCTGGTATTCCGCTATTTTTATCCGGAGCACTAATTGTAGTAGCATCAACTAGCAAGATTTGTTTATCTGTGACTTTTAAATCTTCAGCAAGTTTCAACGGAGCAACATCACCTAATCTTTTATAGATATTTCTATTTAATATATCCTTAAATTGACTAAAGCCAAATTTAGGTGCTATAGGTCCATCTGAACTGTATTGTATTACTTCTACTACATCGTTGTCTGATAAAATACCTTCATACTTAACAAAGTTTTTATCATCTGTCAAGTAGTAGTCAACACTAGGAGTTTGTAGTTCTCCGTTAACAATAAACCAAATATATTGAGCATCAATAGCAGGCTTACGTAATTGTACTAATCCTGCCTTTAAGTGATTGTATTGTATATGGTCTTCGCTTCCAACACTTAAGGTTGATCTTGCTATGACATCAAAGTTTTGTCTTTCAAAATCCTGAATATCGTGTTTGCTATATGTAGTGATTTTTACTGTTTCTCCAATAGTAGGCGCAACATCTAGTTTCAGCACACCTGGTGTTTCTACCCAAGTATTTTGATTGTTAATTACTTCAACTGCTCCAAAAGCATATTCACCATCTGTTCTAATATACACTTCTAAAATATCGCCTGGTTGTCCTATTCCAGGTTCAAGTATAATACTACTATTAGCTGGACGTATATTAAATTCTGTAGCAATTTTTAATTCAGTTCCGTTTAATGTTGCTAATACATTTGAGTTATCAAAACTTCCAATTGGTGTCTGCCAAATTTCTAAGAAATATTCTGACACACCAGTTTGTACTGTGTATTGCTGATTGTATCCAGCGTTAAGTATTTTATTACCTACTTGAACTACAACATTATGCGTATGAGGAATAGAAGAGTAAGGTGTTTTTTCTAATGTAAAGTTAACCGTACTTCCGTCTCCTGTAAATTCTTGTGTTTCTATTTTACTGTAGCTTTGTACCTTATCATATACAGCAAAATTAATAACGCTTCCGTCTCTAGGCGCTTGACCAAATACTATCACTGCTTTTGTATCTTGTACTGAACTATCTTCACTTGCTACTAATACAGAATCTACTTCTTTTCCATTCACAGTAGCAATGTAATCTAATTTCGTAGTCCAATGAGCTTTTGTTCTAAACTGTGTTGTACATCCATCACCTATAAATTCATCGAACTCAACTACGCTTTCACCATTACCGCTTACACTAATTAAATTTACAGCAGTACCGTTACTAGGAGCAGTGGTAAATCTTACTTTCTTATTTTTATAATCTACAGTATATGAAGTAGGAGATTGAATTACTTTATTCAATCTAATATATAATCCATTTTCACTTTGTGGCTGTATTCCAAATCCAAATTCTGTCTGTATACCATCTGCGTTGTAACAATTACTACTTAATAAACTACCACCTTTATCTGGTCTATGAAATACTTTGATGTCCACAGTATCAAGTACCTGTCCAGGAACTTGTTCTTCAGGTCCTTTTGAAGTTGTAGGAGTAACAAAACCGTCACCATCAATTATTATTTCTTCCGGATTTATTCCTTTAGCTGTACTAAACTGTAAATCACCACCACTTAAAATTGTATCATAAGATCTAGGATCAGGTAAGAAAGATCCATCTGATGTTGTTTTTCTAAATACTACAACATCGTTAGCAACAAATTTTTGTATATCATTTGTAATTGTAATTGTTGTTTGTGTTCCGTCACCTGTGATACTCTGTAAAACAGCATTTACATTATTTTGTGACGCTGTGCCAAAATTAGGATCATCTATTCTTTTTCCATTTAGGTAAACATTATATACTGCTCCGTTTTCTAAAGGTTTACTTAAAGTAAATACCTCAGTGCTACCATCCATTTGAAATATCTCGTCATCAAATGTAGTATCAAATGTGTCATAGGTTGTTGTAAACCATCCATCTGAATCCCAACCTGTACCTGTTCCAAAACTATAACTGCTTACTTCTACTCCACCGTAGTCTACACCGTCTAAGATTTGCCCTAAATCATTTCCATACATACCTGTTACAGGATTATAGTAAAAATTAATTCTATCTTGTGCTTGTAATAATTCTGCTGACTTGTTATATTTTATTACAACACTTTTACTTGCTGTTTGAGGTTCAGTAAAGAATATTCTTCCATACTTTCTCAAATAACCTTTTGTACTATCTGATTTATTTTCAAATGTATATTCGCTTCTCAAAGCTTCTAGCCCATCAACTGTAACAATTATTTGTGTGTTTTTAAGTTGCATTGGCCATTTCAAATCAAATATCTGCTGATTAGATCCAGTTGTAAATGTTTCAGTAGTAGATAGTTGTGTAAACAAATATGTTCCTGTAACTCTATCAAATTTACATCTTAAATGAGTAGATCTAGCTTTACCTCCACCTAGTACAGGACTTAATCTAGCTACAGTCCCGCCATCTTGTAAAGATCCTTCTAAAGTAATTGTTGGTTGTGAAAGATACCCTGATCCAGTATTTGTTACTTTTACAGCATTAATTTTTCCATCACCGCCTAAAAATGCTACAGCTTTAGCTCCACTTCCTCCGCCGCCGGTAATTTTGATTATAGGAGCATCTAAGTATCCTGATCCTGTATCTGCTATGTTAAGACTTTGTAATTCAAATCCTACATTTTCTGCCCAATGCTTACTAGGATACTTTGTAATTTCTGAAAATCCAGAAACAATCTCATCATTTACTACCTGTACGGATTGAGGAGTAATCTTTCCATCAGCTTCGTTATAAACAGTTGGTAGATCAAAGTCTGTGACCACAGTTGAAGTCGGATCTGTTTTTTCATATGAACTTAAATATTCTCTTACTTTGGTTCTATAAGGCTTCACTTCATTTATATAAGATTCGTAACTTGGAAGACTATCATTTTTAAAAGTAATACGTTGCTCTAATTCTCCAACGTTGTGTTTTGCTTTTATAAAGCTAGTTTTAAAAGCCCAGTCTACTGCTGGTTGTTCAGCAAATACATAACGTAAAGAAGCAAAGAAACATTCATTCCAATTTTTTAATAAATCTGCTACGAATATTTTATTTTCTAGTATGCCAATTATTAATCGCATCTCAGCAACAGGTTCTGTGTCGTAAAATATTTTGTCAAAACCGCTTCCGTCATAAGCAATATTTTCATTTGACACATCGTACAATGAATTTTTAAATTCTATGGTTCCGTTTTGCCTACCTATAGTTTTGTAGTTTACTGTATAATCTTCTGTATCTTGATCATCTTCTTTTTCTAGTAATAACCATCCACCGGTTCCTACATTGTTAATTTTTACAACATCACCTATTTTATCTTCAAGTCCATATAATTGGTAACTACTTGAAATAGTATAATTTATAGGTGTAAAAATATTGTAATTAGTTTCGTACCAATCTATATACTGCCAATAAGCATTTACATCATATGCTTGTGTAAGTGTTCTTAACCATTCTGTTCCGTCCCAAGCAAATACAGCCCATTTACCGCCTACAGTTTCATCTGTCTTAACTAATACGCTAAACTTTCTTACTTCGATAGTAGGTGCTACGTAGTTTGTTCCTCCGTTAATAATGTTTACAGAAGCAATACTACCATCAGCTCCTAGAACAAAACGTAACTCTGCTCCTGTTCCTGTAGTATCTGTTACTTTATATGTTGGAGGATTTATGTACCCTTTTCCAGCATCATTTATAAGAACATTTATAATAGTTCCGTTTTCAATTTCTAATGTAAGATTAGCTTGTTTGACGTTAGCAACACTAATAAAACCTAATTCCGCAAAAGTATCAGATGTAGTGTCGTAAGTTCCTGAAACATTAGATGGTCTTGGATCAATTTGTGTAAGTCCTGATAGATCTTTGTTATCAACGATAAGTTGTGATTTGAGTATTTTGTTTACTCTTTCAATGAACTGTTTTCTAGCTTCTGTTCTGTTTACAAACCAACTTTGTCTTGGATCGTTTAAGTTTCCATATCTCTGTCTAATAGGCAAATCAACATCTGGAACTGGTCTATCGTTAACGTCAAATCCGACCAAACTGTCAATCCATTTTTGTTTAATAGTGTTGTTAGGAATACTAGTTTCTAATCCATCGGAAATAATTTGATATTCATTATGAACGTTTTGTTCTTGGTTATCAATTGTCCACCAATTAAATGTTATTCCTACATCTTTATCTTTTATAAGACTAGCACAATTATATAAAGAAAATCTATTATTTCCTAAAGGTGCTACAAATCTCACACCCTGTTGTGCCGGACTAGATATTAATCTAGCAACATCGAATGCCGAAGCTTTTCTTGTTGTATCAGTTGGCAATGTTGCTTTGTCTTTTACCCAATAATAATATTTGTTAGAAAATGTTTGTGAAGCACTATCATATAACCTTCTAGAACTATATGCTGTATCTCCGTATTTTGTAGTGCCACTTATTCCATCTGTGAGTCCTGCTTCTGTACCTGTCTGTGCGTCCCATTCGCTTGGTAATAATGTGCTTTCTACCCATTCATATACGTCTACAGTAGTACCTGAGAATAGTGTGTTGAAATTAGCAGTAGATTCTAATATGTCTCCTTGATGATGATTGATAAATCTAGCACTTCCGATATCCCACCAAATTTTTCCAACCCATTTTTCTGCTGTATAATCCAACGTATCAAGCGAAGTTCCTGTTGCTGTGCTAACACTATATTTCGCAGGATCATAAGAAACTTTGAAAGTAATTTCCTGTTCAGCTGTTCCGGCTATTTTTCCTTGTAATGGATCTATGTAATCTAAATAGGTTACTAAACTATTAGTTGTTTTGTCAAAAAGATTAATACCTTTGAGTTTGCTTACATCAATTGGAATAATTGGTTGTCTACCAACTGACCAAGACGTAGCATTAACCGGTTTTCTATATTCAGCAACAAGTCCTTTATCAATAGTATTATTAGAAAGTATTTGTTGTTTAGGTAAACCTAAATATACATGATTATCCTTGACCACCATAATACTTCCAAAGTCTTGTGTATCTTTATCGTAAGCAAAATCCTGTCCATATAATAATGTATCGTTTACTGTTTCATAAATGCTTACTAATCCGCTGTCGTTATCAATAACTTTAAATGGTGTGTTGCCATTATCAAAAATTGTTGTGTCTTTATCTAACGTAGTAACTCTTTCAAGGTCCCCACCTCTTGAAGCTATAGCTAGTGTATTACCATCAAAGTCAAGTTTGCTTCCAAACCTTGTGTTAGAAGTTCTATCAATAGGTCTTAGTGTTTGATTTAAAGCAAAGTTACCGTCTGTACCTTGAATGTAAATATAAACTGCTCCGCCTCTAATATCTCTTGTGCTATTTTCAGGAGCACCTACAGCAATCTTCTTTCCATCATTTGAAATTGCTATTGATTGTCCCCAATTTTCAGTTATATCTTGTGTTTCTATAATTTGTGAATATTGATAATGGTCGCCGCTCTTTCTATACACAACAATTTTTCTGTTAGGAACACTACTATCATCTGCGTTTAAATATCTTGCTGTTGATATTAATACATTTCCGTCGGTACTAACATCAAAGTCACGTCCAAATTCTTCTAAGAATTTTTGTTCTAGCGTACTTTCAGTTATACTAAAGTTTGTATCATTTGGAACGTATCCTAGTAAATCAACTCCACTATTAATTGTTTCCCATAAATTAAGATTAAATGCTCCAGGAACAGTATTAGTTTTAGCTTTGTAAATTGTTTCGCCTACTCTTACTAAATCGTTTGTAAAGTATGTAGAAGCTGTACTAAAAGTTCCTCTATAATCATTATCATTGGATAAGACAAAATCATCTGTGGCGGACTTATCAAATATATAAATTCTACCTTCATTCAGTTCTGTTTTATCACCTGCGGCTGAAACAAATAATTTGTATGTATCAGTGCCTGTTTTTGTAAATCTTATTTTGCTTCCAAGCCTTCTGTTTGGTGCTGAATTTGGAACAGTATAGTAACCCTTTAAAGAAAACGTTAATTCTTTTCTTTCATATATAGCAAACGTTCCTTCGTTATCAAACGTTGAACTATATCCAGAAGTGCTTAATGGTATATTATAAACTCTATTCCAATCTAAGTTTAATGGTCCTGGAGGATTAGCAGAATCCTCAACTCCGTTCACTACTTTTGTATTATAGATCCAATATTCTCTATCCTGTAAAAATATAGCAGTTCCTACTTGTATGTTTTCTAACTTGTCTACAACTAACATTACTCCAGCTGTAGTATTTTCTAAATGCGAACTACTAATAGGACCTATTGTTCTAACAGTACTATCATTCTCAACAAAAGTCATGTTAGAAGATTCATTAAAATCTACACCTTTACTGAAAGTTCCGTTTCTATTTTTTAAATATATTCTTATTGTCGCAAATTCTCTTTGAATATATGCAACCTCAGCTGTACTTCCTGTTGTTGAGCAAGTTACAGTATCGCCTATTTGTGGTAAGAAAGGATCACCATTAAGATCAAAGTTAGTAAGTCTTACGATACAGAAACCATTCCATATATCAGACACAGTATGTTCAGTATTATTTAGGTAACTAAAACTTAAATTTAAAACTGGTTCAGGATCTTGCCTAGTTCCACTATTATATAAAGTGTTAGCCCACATTCTAAATTTGTCCCCAACTTGGTAAGTGGATCCATGTTGTAATTCTGTTCTCACAAACCATCTTGTGTCAATTACATTTGATGATGTTGCGCCATTATAATAACTCAAAATACCATAAAAAGAATTCCTAGCAGGCTCTGTAGTTAATTGCTGTGTGCTAATATCAAGTATATTTGTAAAAGGACTAGGTGTACTTGGAGCACCTTCTTCTGCTAAAGTTAAATCTTGTATTACTAAATTAGGATTGGTTTCTATAAGATTCGTTGTGCTAAAATTACTACCAACTGCTATTTGCCACCAACCTGTATGATAATCATCTCCGATATGATTTACAGTTGTAAATGAACCAACAGTTACATTGTTTCTAGTGACTGTTCCTGAAGTTTGTAATTCTCCGTTTACATTATTTAAATACAGAATCATCTTATTATCAGAATCTATAAATCTATATGCTACTGTTGCTCTAGCTGTTTCTGTTGTAATTTCATCTCCTACATCAGGCACATCAAGGGCACTAATAACTTCTATAACCATCTTAACCTTGTTTACAATGACATGATTTCCATTTATAAATGTTTCGTTTATTACATTGTCATTGTTAAATGGACCTATACCAGCTAATGCTCCAGTTTTGTATCTATTCCATTTTAAAGTTAATATATCTCCAGGTTTCGAAGCTTCCCATTGTTGTGTTTCTGCTCTTACTAAAATATGGTCTGTACTAGCATCAGGCATACTATGGTTACCACGCATCATGTAAACCACTGTTGGATATCCTTGTGTGTTTACATCGTAATCATTCTCAGCGGCCTGAGCATTAGAAGCATGACTTATACAACTTTGTATTGCCTGTGATTCTATTACTCTATCTGCTTGCCAAAGCTGTTCCTTGTATAGTACAACATCACCTTTAATGTAAGCAGTTTGATTATTGTAATCACCTTTCAATAAACTTTTAGTGTTAGACGCTTCTGGTGAACCAACAGCTAACCATTTACCGTCTGGACTTAATGCGGCACTGGTTCCAAATCCGCCGTTTTGATCAAAGTAAAAGGCATCTTCATCTATCTGTTGTAAAAGATTATAATCAGTAGCTTCACTTGGTCTATTGTAAATGTATACACTTCCGTTTAGATCTTTAGGAGCTGTTATAGACATTAAATTATTTTGATCATTTACGCTTATACTTGATCCAAAGTCTTTTTGGGTACTATCTAATAATCCTGCTGTGGTGTTAACAATATTAGGTTTTAATTCATAAACTTGTTTATAATTTAAGACAAGCCAGTTACCGTTATCATCGTCGTCTATCCATATTCTATCAGTATTAAGATTTTCACTACCTATTGAAAATGATCTTGAACCTTCACCTTTGATATTATTGTTAGCCTCACTTAATTTACTTAACCTAACGTTTTTAAATCTAGTAACAAATCCGTTTGCTGAAGCTGTAGCTGTTATATTCTTAGTAGATGGATGTTCTAAAGTAATTACGTTTAAAGATGTTGATTTTACTTTGTAATATCCGTCAGTATCTGTATCTATATCGTTTACAGCAATTATATCTCCTGCTTCAAAATCAGTAGCTACGTTTAGAGTAATAGTAAAACTATTATCAGTAGTATCAGTTGTGCTTTTAATTTTATAATCTGTAGGAATGTATTTGTATACTCCCCAAGTTTTTTGTGACTTGTCTATCGCTGTCCAAACATAATCGCCACCTTTTAAATTTCCTAAAGTCTGTGTGCTTAGGTCTGTGTAATTTAATATTTGTAAATTAACATCTAATGGATTAACATATCCTGCGGATTTAACAAACATAGTTTCGTCTGAATAATATTTTGTAGGAAACGGCTTATGATCATAATTTTTTGATTTAGCGTATACACCATTTCTGTTTAATCTATAAACTAAACTAGTGTCTTTTGGATTTACTTCATCAACCAATTCTACAGGTTGGGGTTCTAATCTATATTTCTCTTCATCAAAAAGTAATTCAAATTGATCGTTACCTTCTGTTGCTCCATAACGCCCAGTCCTGATTGCCCATTCTTCGTAATACTCAATACTATCTTTGTTAGCACTACCTAATTTATCAAACAGTTTGTTAAGAACATTTCTGGTACCTTTGTCCTGTACCATTCCTTGATAGAATTTGTATTGACTCACGTCATCTGGAATAATATTTTCTAAATATTTCCTCTTTTGATAACCAATCATATGTTGAGCAAGACGCTGTTGTTCAGAGTCAAAATTATCACTATCTAAATCGTAAAAATCTGCAAACTGTCTAGCTTTGTAATCAAGATTAGGAAGTAAAGTTTGTTCAGGTTTTTCATCTAACAAAACAAAATCTTTAGCATTAAACGTTTGTGTGCCTGACACATTAGACTTTGCTACATAATAAAATTCTTTGTGTTGTATTATGTCTCCTATCTTATAATCTTGATAGGAAGTCCATACATTAACAAAAGCATCATCAAAAACAAATCCAGGAACATTTAACGATCCATTCCATTCATCTGATCGATAACCTTTTACTTTTAATCTTTCTTGTCTATATCCTTGTGGTCGGTTATAAATTACATCATTAAATACTGTAGAATTATCCAAAACTAATGCATGTTCTGTTTGAACTACAGGAACCTTTAGATGATATATTCCTTGGTCTGTGTTTTTGACATATATACCAAACTCATTTGTGTTATCTCTTTCTGTTGTTGCAAAGTCAGCAAGTAGTCTTTTGCCGTCTGCTTGTAACAAACTGTAATCATAAAAGTTGTCATATATGTCATCTACTACTGTATAAGGTTTTTCAAAGTATACTTGTCTAGCCGAAGGACTTATAGTTAATACAGCACCATCTTCCCAATTTTGTGTTGACCAAAACATAAATTCTTTAGCACTTAACGCCCAGTTTTCTATTTCTTCTAAATCTTTGTTAAAAGTGTTAAACTTAAATCCAACTGACATTAAATACTTTTCGTATCCTAGTATTAAATCTACTACGCCTTGGATGTCAGAATACACAGCACCATAATTAATTTTTTCTAGTGTTGTGTTAAAGGTTTTTGAGAAAAAGGCATCTGCTCCTCCTTCCGCAGGAAGTTTTTCTAATCTAGTAAAAAAGTCTAAATCAATTGCTCCGCCGGAAGTGTGACCAGTCTTAGTTCTAAAAAACACTCCAGCATTTTCTACAATTTGTCCGATACTATAAGTTTGTCCTGTATCAAATGTTACAAACTCTTCACTTATGCCTCCAACGTTTACTAAATTATCATTTTGTTTTCTAATTACTGGAAAAGTATTAAAGTAGGGTCTATCTTTATCATATCCCTTTACAATAAATCCTGATGGTATTTTTTCTATGACAATACCACTGTAAGAATATACCTCTAATGGTATACTTTTTGTAAGCACAAGATTATAGTTTTCTTCAGGAACAAATATATTTCCTTCATTATTCGGATTTCTACTATCAAGTATAAGTCTGAACTTATCTTTTTGTGTAAATCCTCCTATCTTGTGACCTAATTTATTTTCTAAATTAGCTAACCTACTTTTGTATGTTTTAAATGTAATATCTTCGTTACCTATCAAATAACCTTGCATATAGTTAACAAGTCCTGATGTAAACACTCTCGTTGTATCACTAGGTATGTTTGGAAATTTGATATCTGCTAAACTTATTCGTTTACTAGTTTCGGTATAAACTAATTGTCCTGCTAAATTTCTTGCTATTCTACTTCTATCAAACGCAACACCAAAAAGCTGTGCTGGTTGTCTTAGCATCCAAGCTCTTATAAATGCAAATGGATAGTGAGCACTTCTTCTCCACGCAGTTTCTACGGGACCTTCGTCACCGAACTTAAAATTGTCATCGTAATTACTAGCTATACCACCTCGTAAATATCCCGAAGATACAGGATCTAAAAGATTTCCTTGGCTGTCTACAGGAATATATTTTGTTAAATCTTGTATCTTAAATTTTCGTCTATATTCAATTTTTTTATTTGGTTCTCTTACTATACCTTTTTCTAAATCCTGCCAAAGTGAAAGGTTGTTACTTGTATAAGGAGCAGGACCATATGTACTATCAAACCAAGCTGGCTTAATCTTTAAACCTAAACATTCCCAAGGATGTGTATGTGGTCTATCAGTATTAAGATAATCTTTATAAATTGCTCTCCAACTACCTGGCACAGTAATGTTATTAGGATCACCATGTTTGTAAAAATTAATACTAAAATTATTTCCTACTTTGTAGTAACTATTTGTAGTGTAATCTGGATTACCAACAGTTTCTAACCAACGGTTAAAATCAGCTATCATTACATCAGCTGTTTTAAATCTATCAAATGCTGTAGGTTGTGATTTGGTATTTAAAAAATCTTGTATATTGATTATTGATTCATCATACTCTATCTTAATATTATTGAAGATTCTTTTTTCAAGATCTAATAAAAGTTCGTCTCTATAATCTCCATAACAACGCCAAATTGATCCATCGTGTCCTTGTATTACAGGCTGTGCTGAAGGCCATTCTTCAAATTCATTTGGATCGTTAGTAGCATGGTTCATTGAATTTGACGGCATAAACCAAATTTTGTTGTCTCCAGCAAAGATATGTGTATGAGCTAACCCTGTTCCGCCATTAGCTTTATCATATGCTTGGGCGGATACTTCGTCAGTAAATAAAGGAAAAAACCATCCTACTTTATTTTTATAAGACTTAGTTGTTGTTTCGTCTCTTCCATAAATTTTCCAAGGTCCTGTTGAATCAGGAATAGTAGAAACATAGGTTGTATCTAATGTTATTTCAGGAACATATTTTGGATATAAACCTAACTTGGTAGGTGTTGGTGATATCCAACAACCATCTGTTGTTTCGTATTCGTAAATTTTTAAAACTTGATCAGCAACAACGGCAATTTTTAATTCTACAAAAGATTCAGTACTAATAGTATAATCAATATCTTTAATTAATTGTTTATCATCCAGATATACTAAAATAGCCTTTTCATTCAAAGTACTAAAACTTACTGGTCTTGTAATTGGAAATATAGTTTGTGATGAATCTTCTATTTTAAATTCAGCTAAAGTATCTCCACCGAAGGGGACCATATCACTAAAATAGAAAGGATCTTGCTTTGTATTTGTTTCAAAAATTTTATCTAAAATTTTATCAACATGTATTTTTGTTTCCCCATTAAATCCTAATTCATTAGCGACTTTTAAAAACTCTCTTTTAAATTTTATGTATTCTAAACCAGCATAATTAACAGCTCTACTCATGTCATACTCTTTAGCAGTAAGATTAAACATAGGAAGATTAATAGGTCCTGAGTGTTGGACAAATTTCAAACCATATTGTGATTGAGGTCCAAGGTCACGTAAGTTTCCTACTCCTGGATAAACTCCTGCGAAGTCGTTTACGTTGCTTACAATACTATCTACATGGTCAATTACTTCTCCTAATGTAAATGTCACAACATTTTCGTTCATAGGATTTTTTTCTAAATTAATAGGAAATTTATAATGTCCTCTTTGATTCTTAGGAGCACTAGAATTTGCTTCTATAACTACTTTTTTATTATCGGCTAAATTTGTATAAAATCTTACATAGGCATAATTGTTTATTCTATCAATTGTATAGGTAATATTTTCTTTTTGTAAGGCATTATCAACAAAAACTTTAATTTTTAAATCATTAAGATTTCCACTGTTATCAAATACATCAACAATAAAATTATTGTTCCTAGGCCCTGTTGTATATTGTTTTACAACAGGTTGAGTTGAAAGAGCTTTTGCCTTTATCCAACCTGTTACATTAGTATATGCATCTATAGCTGAATACTTTCGTAATATACCTGTATCTGTACTTGCTGTTATTACATCAGCTACCTGATCATAGTTGTAAGTATCACTTAATAAATTAAAGTCAAATGTAATATCGCCACTATTTTCTATTGTTCTGTATGATAAAGGAAATCCTAACTCTGTATCGTTTGTACCAGTACCTTGTTTATAGGAAAATAATTTGTTACCTCTAAATGTACTTCCTTCAAGTGTGCTTAATGCTGTACCTGTATCGTTATAAAGATCAAATAACGGAGTTTGATTAATTTCTGTTTTATTTTGTCCTAGTTTCCAAGTCGTCCCATTATAATAATAAATTTTACCTTTGTTTTTGTCTCCTGACTTGACTAAAACTGTTTCATTTGTTATTGGAGCTGTGTCTGTAGTTTCAACCAAAGTAATCTGATTATTTGAATTCTGACTAATAAACTTTACTTCATAAATTTTGCCGCTTACAAAACTATCTGGATCAGCTGTAAACAATACACGCATACCTTGAACAAGTTCTGTTCCATCAACAAAATAACCAGGACTTCCTTCTATATTTGAGAATACATCTATACTTACTGTATCAATTAAGTCAACTGATTTTTTAGCAAACGTTCCAAAATCATATAATTTTAATCCTGCGTCAAATTCAATAATAGGTCTAGTTGCTCTAAAGTTTTGATCCAGTGTAGTAGCTACTTCATTTATTTTAGCTGTAATATCAATTACATCTTTGTGAGTCCACTTGTTGTACCGTGACCATTGATTCCTATCTTTTGATGCTCTATTGATTACGATATAATCTTTTTTGTCCGCATATGATACAGCATCATCAAAAGGAAAATCATCAAAGCCGCCTTCATCAAATTGTATATCTTGATCTTGTAGATATCCTGCTGTAATTAATATATCTGATTCTGATATAAGTTGAATGGAATCTCCAACTCCTTCTACGTACCAATAACCTTCTGCGTATTTTGACGGTGTAAGGTTACCATAAAATTTTAATTTCATTCCATTTGACAAAGGATTACCGTTTGTCATTGTATATGTTTTTTTACCTACAATATCGTTATCTACATCTAAGAAAGTATTATCAATTATGTCTTTTATAATTATTAGTCCGGATGCTTCTATATTATTAGAATCAACATAGTATAATATAGGAGGTGATTCTAAGTCTATCTTTAATTCTAAGACTCCGTCTTCTACTTTTTGTCCAGTAATGCCTTTTGTATATAAATTTGAATCAGAAGTAATATCCACTGACGTCCTAATTGAAAATGGCATATCGATAGTATCAACTTCAAATCTATATGTTTGTCCTTTGTAAAGTGTTAGTGTAGGATTTCCTGTAGGATTATCTTGATTGAATACATAAGCATCGTTATCAAGGTTAACTTGTTTTGTAACTTTATATGTGCTTTGAACGTCTCTAAAAGACCCGTACACGGGAATAGCATCAGGACCACTTGGCAACCAATAGTATTCTCTAAAGTTTGTAAACTTGTCCCAATTTATATGCGGATTCCAAGCATAGTATTCTTGTGAAAACATTGAATCGTGATTGGAAGTATCCACACCACGTATTTTTATGCTATTATATAAATCTCTATAATCTCTGTAAAATATATTATTTCCAGCTGAATCATTTATAACAGATACAGGTTCTAATTGATACTGATCTCTATCTAAACTTATTTCTGAAACATAGTTATCACTGGCTTTAAATGCTTTGGCATCTTTCCTTCCAATGAATCCGTCAACTTTTTCTACAGAACCTGGTTGTACTAACTGATCAAGTGTGCTTGATAAAAACTTTTTATTAGCAACTGTTCGATAATAACGAGGTAATAAATCGGAAGAATTTCTTTTATTCTTATCCGCATCATTTACTGGAATAGCATTTTCATCTTGAGCCATTAGTATCCATAGCCTCCACCGCCGCCGGAGCTCCCGCCTCCGCCGCTTGAACCAGAACCGCTTGAGCTACTTGAGCTACTTGAGCTACTTGAGCTACTACTTGTGGTTCCTGAACTTGCTGTTGTTGTCGTTGCTGTGCTTGTGGTGGTGCTAGTCAAAGCTGTACTTTGTATACCAGCATTAGTTGTACTGGTGCTTGTAGTTACTTTGCCTGACGCTTGAATTCTAGAAGCTGTGATAGAATCTATTATTTCAACGTCTTGAACAGTAGCATCACTTACAAATATTTCATCGTTTTCGCTTTTTATCTCAATCAGACTACCAAAAGCAAGTGTTCCTAATTTAGGTACAATTATTAAGTTGACCACGTCTGGTGCTAATTGGTTCATCACGTAAGTAGCTAACTCAGTAAAATGAAAAGTTTCTCCGAAGTCCCAATTTTGTAAAGAAAAATATCTATTAATTGCTGATATAATTCTAACTTTTACATCGTTATCATTAATCACTGCTTCTGGATTTTTTACAACTTTGAAAATCGATTGTAGATTATCAACTGCTTTTGACCCAAATAGTATTTTATATTTTACTGGATGATAAATGATTTCATCACTTATTGCTTTTACTTTATTAATATTAGTGCCATACTGTTGAAATAGCTCATCACTACTTGGCGGTAAAGGCATTGAACTTGTGTTACCTGCTAGATATGATCTGAATTGTGTATCATAAGATCTTGTCAAAAGGTATATGTCTATGATATTTGAAGCACTAGGATCAATTCTATTACTATCGTTAGCACTATGTATGTAATGAAACTTAAGATCACTTCTACCTACGTATGCTTGGTAATCGCTTGATAGTGTTAACACATTATTATTAAGAACTTTAAAGTTTTTTTGATCAACTATGTAAAATACCTTACCGTCTGTATATTGAGAATAAGCACCTATTGCTGTTTCTGTAGCAACAATAGAAATGCTACTTCCTAAGGCATAATAATTAAATTTACTAAACCCTTGATCGCTACTTGCTTTCTTTAAAAACACGTACTTGGTTGTTGGATTAACCAACGGATCTACAATCACATCAAAAATATCAGGATCGTCTATAGACCCATCGTCATTAAGATCAAAAAATCCTACTTGTACTTTTTTATTATTTACATATCCGTCTTGGTTCCTGTAGTCTCCTACAATTTCCCAATTGATGTCGTTGTTAAATTGTGTTAACGCATCAGGTTTAGTGTTAAAATTCATTACGGAAATTTTATCTTTTACTAATTGCCCTGTAGCAGAATCATATATTTTATTTTGTCCATCATAATAGAAACTTAATTCTGTATCACTTTCGAAAATATATTTTAAGCCTCTATTTGTAACGGTATATTTTTCGCCATCTGTTTCAAATAATACAAACCAACTACTGTCTAGTTGGTTACCGGTAACATCTCCAGTTTTACCATTACTAAATCCGTCACTTACATTTAAATTTTCCGCTATAATTACACGCCAAATTCTGTTTACTTGGTCATATCTCAAACCAAAAGTTTTGTAAGCAAAAACTTGATCTATAATTTGTGATCTTACATCAGCTGTGATATCTTTTACTAATTTAGGCTTTACTTCTTGTATTATACTATTAGCTGGTAATACAGCATTAACAGTAATTGGACCATCGCCGGTTGTAGTATCTTCTGCTGTACCTGATCCTGTTACACTTATTACTTTGACCCATTTGTAAGCCGTAGCACCTTTTTTTGTACTATCACTTGTTAGGTCTCCGTTACCTATAAAATAAAACCCAGTAGGTGGAACAAATTTTAACAATGCGCCAGGTTCAACATATCTTAAAAATCCAGTAGTAAAAGATCCTACTTGGAAAGGTACGAGATTAATATTTTCTAATAATCCTGTTGAACTGTTAGACGCTTTAGTAGACTGTTTCCATGTAGCATTAAGATCACTTACAATAATTTTAGCAAAATTTCCTAGGTAAAAATTAGTTGTACTTCTTTTTTGTAAAATAGGAACAATTAAATTTTCAATATTTCCTTCTATATCTGTCTGATTATTAAAAGTGAATGATTGCTTTTCCTCAAATTGTTCTTTGTAAATTATTCCGTCGCTACCGTAAAGATTTGTGCTGGAATATTTTCCTGTCACATCCTTTAAATCAAAATATCTACTAATTCCGCTTGAAACTCTATTGGTTGATTTTACTTTAACTATTTCTTGATTAGTTGAAGAAGGATAAACGTTATAATCTTCTCCGGTAATCATTCTATTCTGCGTATAATATGTTTGTGGAGCGTTTACTCTTATACTTGCGTCAGTCTCAGTAGGACTAGCATTTGTTACAGGTGTTTTTAATTCTAAACCTATAGTAAGAGTTTCTGTTGTACCTGATTTGCTCGTGTAATCTAAAGCTATTTGGACATCGGTAATCTCTTCTGGTCTTATTCTTAAACTTCTATTCACACTTGTTCTATAAAATACTTGGAACTGTCCACTTGGTGCGTTTCCAAAAGTTCCATCAGCAAATACTAGACTAACTTGATCTTCTGCTCTAGTTTGTACTACATAAAAATCTCTGACTGCTTTGTTTATACTATTGTAGATAGCATTGTTTCCTTCTGTAGAATCAACTTTTGTCCAAATTTTATCAAGTGCTCCTGATGATGAAAGTTTTGTAAGCCAAACATCTGTGTCATTAATATTATCTGCTTCAATAGTGATTCTTTGGTTTGCTACAACATTAGCAATATCAAATACGCTGTTGTTTAAAGTACCTTGTCTAAAATGACAAAAGTATCCTGTATTAGAACTATTATTACCCCTACCATCTTCTCTATACATAAACTGTAAAGCATTTCCTGCTATAGGAGTTTCTTCAACTAAAGTTAAACTTGACTCGTCTATATCAGTAGAAACTATTTCAAATTGTGCCGGAATACCATTTACTGTTTTTGTAAATCCATACACAGGAACATTAGTAGTATTTTGATTTAATCTATATGCTTGGGTTAATACACCGTTTATTGTTTTTGTTTTTCTAGGTTTGCCTACTGTATTGTTGTTAGGTAAAGCAGAATTAAGCACTCTTCTAAACTGTTCAGCCCAGTTAGAGTTACTAGGATCGTTCCAAATAATAGTTTGATTTTGTAAGTTTGCTCCGTTGCTATCTACTACTGATTCAGTTGTGGAAATTGTATCAAATTTTAGTAAACCATTAGCGGCTCTGTTTCTTCTTGGATTATAAGAAAGTAATCTGGCTAGTCTTAATACAGATTCTCTTCTCTCAGCTAGTTCTAAAAAGTTTTCTCTTGCGTTAAGATCAACTCTGTAAGAAATATTTTGTCCTAAAAATGCTATAATATCAATTAAAGCTAAAAATTCTGAAGTTTCTATGTAATCATTAAAGTCCTCAGGATAATTATTTCTGAGGTATGTAATCATGACTCTTCTTAGAGAGTCAAAATCATAACTTTTAAATTCTGCGTTGCGAAAACTTTGGTAGACTTTGGTCCAATCTTCAGCAAGTAACAGTCTATTTTGTCTATCTGTAGACGACATTTGGTTTCCTTTAATCCTTATAAATGTATTTATTATATAGAATTAACCGACCACTTAATTCTCTAACTAGTAAGGCCGTTTAGCTTGTCAAATTGTAACCGAAGCTGTTCACTGATACTATATGTGAGATATGTAAGAGTACATTCTATCTGTAATCCACTCTCAAATTCTGTCACTTGTACACCACTAGCACTAACTCTTGGATCATAATTAACTATATTTGTTACATTTTTTGTTATTGCGTCTTTCAATTCAATTGTAAGAGGTTCGTATAAGGCATCCCATATAATACATCCAAATGTTGGATCTGATATTTTTTCGCCCTGTCTTATATTGAAATGATTCAACAAATCTTGTTTAATTAAACTTAGATCATATTGCTGAAAACTTGTATTTTCTGGATTGACCGTACTAAATCCCCTATAGGCTTTTTGCCTAACAGGTAATTTGGGTGCTTTTGCTGTTTTTATCTTTATTTCTTTATATAAGTCTGCCATAATAATATTTATTCGTTTGCGTATACCGTGGTTTGCGTTGTACTTTTAATCTCAGCACTACAATCATAGGTATCCCCTATTCTGCCAACTTCTAAATCTTCAGCAAAAACATTTGGACTATGTGTTACTAAAGGTGTGCCGTAAACAGGTGGACAATGTGTGTGTGGTTCATTGAGATCTGTCTTTCTATGTATACCGTGACCAGCAACAAATACTGTCGCACTACCCGTGTCTGTAAGTATGTCTCCAGGCGCAACACAGATTGGGTGTACTGTGTTTACTATATCTCCTGATCCTACTTTTCTAGCTATCAATGGCATTATTGTACCTGCATCACTCCTCCGCCGTGTGCTATCGGTGTTGGCGGTGTTACGGAAGCTAACGGAGTCAACTCCCCTTTCTTAATACTTAACCAATAGCTTTGTCCTGATTCAATTCTTACTTGAGTTTTAGTCTTACCTTTATCTCTTCCTTCTTTTATTGTTGAATTGACATATCCAATAGCATTTAAAAATTGATTACCTAATGAAGTAAAATTAGTAGTCGTCCAAGTAATGAATCCGGCCTTTTCTCCTTTTGTCAAATACGCTACTGCTAACTTACAAGCAACAGCTGGATCATTTGCCAATTCAGGATTGTTGTAAATGTCCACCCCTATCATTCCACCGTATGCTTTATAGTTGTCTGTGCCTGTCAATTGTATCAAACCTCTTCCTCGATATGTCCAACCATCGCCCGTTTCCGGACCACCGTTACCCATTCTATTTCCATATACCACACTTGCTATTTGAACAGGTTTTCTAGATAACTGTTGTGCTAATGCTGTTCCTCCTGGCTTTTTAAACATTTTAAATGTGTCAATTAATCCTTGAGCATTATAGTTCATGTTTTCGCTCTTAGGTATAAAACTGCTTTCAGCAAATATATTAGCACAGGCCATTGCTATGGCTTCGCCGGCTCCTCCAGGAGTAGCTCCACTATTAAGTGCTTTGGCTGGATCAAGTCCTAATCCTTTAATAAGTTCACTTATAAAAAATCTTGTACTCTCTTCATAGTTGACAGGATCGTTTGGTTGTGTACCCTTGGTTCCATCATTATTATTTTGGAATATTTTTCCAGTATCTATACTTTCAGGTTCAGCATCTCCTGCCCTGAATACTCCTGATGTACTGTTTCGTTCTGGCATATCAGATTCTTTTGTTAATGGAGAATTTTGTGTTCGTACTTCAGGTGCTGGTGAATTTATACTGTCTGTTTCTCCTGGTGTATGAGCAGAAGGATTAAAACTTTCATGTGAGTTCCACGGCTCATGTTGCGGAGTTCTTCTTGGTAGTAATGCTATAGCGGCATCTTTTGCTCTTGAAGCATCTGCTGTAACCCTTAAAGGACTTCCAGAAGCGTCATTTATAATTACTCCGTCTTTATCTAAAACTTGATCATCATCGTCAACTACTTGATTTGTAGCAGGTTTAGTAAATGTATCACCTATAGAGTCTGATGTATCTGAAGGATCTGGAACTTGTGCCGGACTGTTCATGTGTATTTGTAAAGCCTGCTCTCGGTGTACATCAACTGATAAAATTTGCGTTTTACCTCCAGCGTCTAATTTATTATCAGTAGCACTTTTAATTTGTGTATTAGCGCCACTTGTAAATTTATTATCGCCTACAGTATTTAAATTAAACGCCCCATTGACCGTCTGTCTGTAATCGCCAACAACCTTTGAATGGAAGTTTTGATTAATTGCTATATGTCCATCTAATGTAACCTGTAGATTATAGTCGCCCGTAATTGTAGTCCTATGTGTTCCTTCTATTTGGACATCTTCATCAATACCAATTGCTTTTGCTCTATTACCACCAATTTTTAAATCTTGATCAATAGCAACATATTTTGTATCATTTTGTAAAATTCTCACATCATTGTTCTGTGCTACCTTAACTTTTTTATCACGCAAAGCTGTAAGGTTAAAATCTCTTCCAGCAAGTATATTGATATCTCTGTCAGCAGTAATGTTTAAGTCTGTTTCTGTTCTTATGTTTATACTATCACTTGCGTAGATATCAATTTTTCCATTAGAGGTCATTTCTAACCAAGCACTACCTGTTGCGTTTCCTATATAGATTATGTCTTCAGAATTATGTAAAAGTATCTGATGGCCTGTTCTAGTTCTCAAACGCACATGGTCATTAAACGGTATAGTCTGATCACCCTTTGACACATTCTCTGGAATTGCTTCTATGTCATAGTATTTTGCTCCTGTATTTCCTGCTTGACCTGCTCTAATTATTGAAGGATCTCCGTCGTCCATAACAAAACTAGAACCACCTAGTCTACTTCTAAAAAATTCAATAGACTGACCTTTTTCTCCGTAACTTCCTTTAGGTGCTCCGTCCCTCTTATCTAATGGTCCTGGAGTATTCCAACCGTATACAGTATTAGGAGTATCTCGTCTAGCACTAGAAGTAGTTTGACCTCTAATTGGATCTTTTAACAAACCTTGTGTAGAAAGAGCTCCTGCGAATAACGGATTATGGGGTCTTTTAAAACGATCAGGATCATAACCTTTATGTGTTTGTTTTTTATTATATTCGCCTGTAGGAAGTCTTCTACCTTTTAAATCATTTGTTAGGCCGTCCTGGTAAATTAAATCCGCAGACGACGTTGGATTACTCCCCGGAACCATGCTATTCATATATTGGTCTTGAACACATCCTATCCAAAAACATTGATTAGGTTTGTTTTCAACAAACATAACCAAAACCTTAGTACCCGGATCAGGTGGTACTGCCCAGAAGCCATAACTTTGTTGTGTGCCAGCATATTGTTCATTACGTGTATTTGACTGTGCGTCATTTACTCCGTAAAAAGGCATACAATAATGTGCTGTAAATTGTTGTCCTGCGGGAAACTGTTCTTGCCCACTTGGATTAGCAAATGATAAAAGTTCAACTCTCAGTGATCCCATTCGGTGTGAATCAAGATGATTCACAACTCTTGCTAGAAAGGGCCCACTTGTAAAATTCTTTTCGGGTTTTGCTCCCTCACTTCTTTTTATTTCCCCTGCCATTACAATCCGCCTCGTATTCTACCAGCTTGATCAACATCATCTAATTTTTTCTTTACTGCGTAATCTGCCTTACGCATTTCAAATTGGGCAAGATCAGCTTTTGTATTTTGTAGATACTTTTCATAAGCCTGCGTTTCTGTACCAGCATTCAATTTACCATCTTCGTTAAAATCAGCTAATGCTCTTGCTAATTCATCAGCATTTCCTGACGCTATGGCAGTATCAATTCTGGCTTGTCTTGCGTCTCTTTGGTTGAATATTTGCTCTTTTATTTTCTCAGCATTGTCGTATGATTCTTTAGCATATTGATTAAGTCTTCTTACAAGAGTCAATTCGTTGGTATATGTATTTCCTCTGAAACTGTTAGTGACAGTAATCACTTTGTATAAACCACTAAATTGAGCAACATCCTCTAATCCTTTTGCTGTTGGACTACCTTCACCTATGTCAACTGGTGTCTTAAAGTTAATTATTATATCAACCTCTCCGTTTTGGTGATTCATGGTTCCGTCAGCATTTATGTTTATAAAAGGTGTGGGTGCTGAAAAATAGTTTCCTAGTCCGCTGTCCGACATGAAATACAGATCTCCAAGGATAGTCAAATCCGCTGATATAAGATCAGCAGGACTGTTTATTAAAGAATCTTGGAAAGCTCTAGCTACTCTCACAGAAGGTGTCTCAGCTACAGCACCATTTGTCTGTTCATCTTGTTGGGTTTCATTTAATGAAGCAACGATATCTGCTGTTTTTAAAATATTATTGTTTCTTGTTCCTGATGCCGCTTTCATATCTGTAGCTGGGTCTTGGTTGTCACGACCACTACTGGATAAATCATTGCTTGTGGAACTATTCATAAAATCTTTAGCAATAGCTGTAAAAAATGCTGTTCGGAAATTAATATCAAAGCTAAGAACATCCGTATTTTTTCCAGTATAGATATAATTGTAATGTTTTACTGCTTGTTGTTTAAGAAATCCATAACCTACAGGAGGATCATTTGGCATCATGAATACTGAACAATGTACCTTAGCTGGCACTACGTTGTATACAAAAATTTTAGGAAACTTATTAAACTTTCCTTTATTTACAGGAGCATCAAGCACATAGGTTTGTACTTCAATTCTAAACCAATCAACGAATCCTGTATTTGAGTCAGTTACCAGTTGTCCTTTCTTTAAAAGTCCTTTTCCCCAATCACTAATTAAAACCAATTCTTCTATAATTCTTTGAATTTTTGTGCCTTGTTTAAATTGAATATTTTTACTGGTTGGATTAATTGTTGTTCCGTTCCTATGAACTACTTTAGCCTTTGGATCGTAAACAAAATTTGGATATCCAAAATTACTTGAGCCAGGATCTAAACTTCCATCTGTAAACATTTGTGTAGAACCAATTTTATTAGTAAAATTACTAGCAGTGAATTCGTTTTTAATTTTTTCACTTAGATTGTTTCTTTTAATACTGTATCCTAGTTTATTATCAACAAAAGTTTTTACCTGACTTTCTATTGAACCTCCAAATTGAGGTCTTGGATCTATAAAGTCTACACCAACAGCAGATCCTAGCACTTCCTCTTGATCATATTCTCTTTTATCTTTTGTAAAATCACCAAATAATGCTGTGTTGTCTACATCAGCAAGTGTATCTTTCATTATATTCTGTGCCATGTCTGTAGGAAATAAGATTATTATTTCATCCGGCTCATGTGGTTGTTTTCCTTTTGTAGCTGTTGTAAGTTTGCTACTATTCACTGCGGTAGCTAAACTATTCACTCCTGTTTGTAAAATTTCCTGTATTGTTCTACCACTTATAGATACGTTATCAGGTATGCTTTGATTTTGGTCTGTCAACGCATTTTCATTGAACGGGGTTGCTTTTACTGTATATCTAGATCCTCCGCCGTTAACGTCAAATTCAACACTGAAAATCTTGACACACATTTGTCGTTTAGGTTCTCTAGCAGGGAAAAGTTTATGTAAGTCTCCCTCGACGTCTTTGTATCCTACAACATCTAATTGAAGTAGATATGGGCATTCTAGATAATTAGAATATCCAGCTTTCATCGCACATAATTGTAAATGTTGTAAAAACTGTCCCATACTATAAGGTTCAGTGACTTCAAATTCTATAGCAAAAGCCGTGGTCACTCTAGTTTTTTTGTTAGGAGCAACTACAGATTTAATGGAAACATTATCTATATAATATTCTGTGTTAGGTATTTTTTGTTTCTTTTCTAGCTCAGTCATAGGTCTAGCAGGCATTGGGCCTGCCGCTGAAACTGATCCCGGAAAGCCACCCATCTTAATTACAGTCTGCTGAGCCTTTGGACCTTTCAATCTATAAGTCTTATGGGGGAAATTACACTCATCGTTACTTAAAGCGGCTAATGTCCAAAGATAATTCTTGCTGGCATACGCATCTAAGCTGTTTGGTTTTCTTGCTGATCCAAAATGGAAATTCCTAAAAGTATCCATTGTGTCTTGACTAATAGCTGATCTTTCGGCGGCCATTTCTTCTTCTTCAGATATTTCACCTAAATCCGTGCTATATCCATTAGCTACAAATTTAGGAGCATTAGGATCAGCATCTCCTACTGTAGCAGATTCTGATTTTGCTCCTGAAGTATCTTTCTTAATATTATTATTGTCAGGTTTTACTTTATTTTCTTTTTTTCTTTCAGCTACTTCAAGGTCTTCATCGGTTTGTTCGCCTACAAGTTTTTCACCTTCGGGTGTAAAAAACTTTTTTTTACCTACTACTATATCAGCGTAGGTATAAGGTTGTTCAGCCATGTATTACTCCAATGCGTCACGAACCCTAGTAGGGTTTGGTAAAAAGATAGAAGTACCTGTAGTGATATCATATACAAAATCTTCTATTACATCTAAATTTCTTTGACCAAATATCCACCATAGATCCTTATTACCATAATAATCATATGCTAGTAAATCGGGTCTATGATTGTACTGTGGTTCTATTGTATACAATTTGTCATCAGTGAAAGAAGGAATAGGTCGTATTGTCAAAAGATCTAACGTTCCGTTTCCTTTTAAATCTGTATTTTTATATGGACTACTCATTAAATGTATCCTTTGCCTATATTATCTCCATTAACAAAGTCACTGTAACTAAATTTAGATACTTTAGCTCTGCTGTAGATCGGTTGTACTGTTACTGTAAATTGTGATTCCGCAGGTGCCCACGCAACTGACATTCTATCAGCTTGAGATTTTATAGAACCTCCAAAGTCTGAAAAATCAATAGGATCAAAACCTGTGGCTATGTAATCAACTTCATTAGGCATGTCAACAGTAAAGTTAACAATTACACAAGGTACGTTGTTAAAAACATAATCACCGTAACCATTTAAATTAATTACGGGAGGTGGATTACCTCTTCCGGTGTCGTCAACGCCATGTTGCATTTTTGTTACTGTTCTTAAATAATGTAAACATCCTATCCAATATTTTGCTTCAAGACCATTTTGATTATAAAACTGTCCTGTAATAACTAGTTGATCCACTTGTGAATTCTGATACGCAAAGAACGGATAATTATTATGTATAGGAGCCACTTGGTTATAATTTGCTGAGTGACTTAATATAATAGTAGGAGTATAAGGAAACATCATTCCTCCTGTGTTAACCAAAGGCGAAATAATCGGTGAATTTTCAAAATTTGTTGGCAAGCTCAATTTGACTCTCCAATCTCTATCTTCGACTGTAGACTGTCCCCAATATGCTTGTGACTTGGTAGTTCCTAGTTCAGAATCTCCACCTTTCAAACCTTTGGATCGCATGTTGCTTGCAAAGTTTTCAGCACCACCTGAAACACCATCATATATATCTTGTGCGGTATTTTTCATTCCTTGGTACATTGGTGATTCTGTCAACCAACTTGGAGCATTGCCTCCCGCTGTGTTTTGTCCTTCACTAGCAAAAGCTGTTTTAGATTTATCTACTGCTTGGCTTACGCCGTTTTTGCTAATTACGCCGTTTTTGAAATATGATGTCATTTGGTAAACTCCTTACTATTATTTAGTTGACAAAATTAACAGAGTATATTATAATGTGGTATAAACCTTGGAGAAAAGATGAAAAGAATCAATTATTTAAACAACAAAGACATACTATCAGAGATACACAAGTCTAAGTCGTCGTTTTGTAGCTTTACAGACAATGATTTTGCTGACTTTGATATAATCTTACCTAGTATAGCTAAAATAAATGTCCGAACAGTGGCAGAAGCAAAAAGGAACAAGGCAAAAAAATTACAGCAAAGAGCATTCGAAAAGGCAAAAGAAAGTGGAAAGAGAGTTAAATTAGCAGAATTTGCTATTGATTACAGAAAAATTGAGAAAACAGACGTAATATTTAGAATTATGATGTATGATCATATTCCTGAGGAACCTGGCAGGAAAAAGAATCCAAAGACTATAGCAGACACAAAAACAAAAGTAAATTTTCCTCCATTCCAACACTTTAAATACAATGACCAAGGTGATCTAATTATTGTAGGGAAAAGTCATTGGGAAGGCGGTATGGAAAATGGTAATTTTACCAAAGAAGGCGGTAAGGTAACAAACAAACTGGCTTTAATGTGGATGAAACTTTGTGATAGATATGCTACTAGAGGTAATGTTAGAGGCTACACATATAATGACGAAATGCGTGGACAAGCTATATTACAGTTATCACAAATTGGATTACAGTTTGACGAGTCAAAATCTAATAATCCGTTTGCTTATTATACTGCGGCAGTAACCAATTCATTTGTAAGAGTAATTAACATAGAAAAACGTAATCAAAACATACGTGATGATATTTTAGAAATGAATCACATGAACCCTAGTTACACAAGACAAGCTAAAGGTGAATGGGAAAGACAACAGCGTGATCATGTGGCTAGCCAAAAAACCACAAAAAGTGATTGACAAACTGTAGATTTTCTATTATAATACTAGAGGAAGGATTGTAATTTGTTTAAAAAAGCGGCTGTCTTTACTGATATCCACCTTGGATTAAAGTCTAACAGTAAAGTACACTTACAAGATTGCGAAGAGTTCGTAGATTGGTTTATTGAACAGGCAAAAGCCAACGGTTGTGAAACCGGAATCTTCTGCGGTGACTGGCATCATAATCGAAATACTATCAACGTACAAACATTAGACACAACAACAAGATGTTTAGAAAAATTAGGTGCGGCATTTGAAAAGTTTTATTTCTTTGCTGGTAACCACGACTTATACTACAAAGATAAACGTGATGTGTATAGTGTTGAATTTGGTAAGCATATCCCTGGTATCACTTATGTTGACGATATACTAGTTGAAGATGATGTAGCACTAATTCCTTGGTTGGTTGGAGAGGAATGGAAAAAGATTTCTAGTATAAAGACAAAGTATATGTTTGGTCATTTTGAACTTCCAAACTTTTACATGAATGCTATGGTACAGATGCCTGACACTGGTGAACTTAAAGCTGAACATTTTAAACATCAAGAATATGTTTTTTCAGGACACTTTCATAAAAGACAGATTCAAGGAAGAATACATTACTTAGGAAATGCTTTTCCACACAACTA
>OCZA010000004.1_pt1 | contig 71600 bp, 85 predicted proteins | sample 1539021 | NCBI WGS metagenome assembly OCZA01 (sample SAMEA2619376, study PRJEB22493) | marine metagenome | biome: marine biome (ENVO:00000447); feature: surface water layer (ENVO:00002042); material: "saline water (ENVO:00002010), including plankton (ENVO:xxxxxxxx)" | depth 5 m | reverse complement strand
AAACTATAGCTGGAAGAAATTTAGGACTACAAAGTGCAATCTTTGGTTTTCTAGGTTTATTATTTGGGGGAGTTTTCTCTGATTATTTAAGGAAGTCATACGCTAATGGAAGACTGGTTGTGGGAATGATATCAGTCGTCTTGTCTCCTATATTTTTAATACTTGCTCTTCACGCTGAAACTTTGTTTTTATTTTATGTTCACCATATTATTTGGTCTTTTGTATCAACGTTTTGGGTAGGTCTATGTGTTGCAACTGCAACTGACCTTGCTTTGCCAAGAATGAGAGGCATGGCATCAGCATATTTCATTTTAATGGCTTCTGTTGTTGGCCTTGCCTTAGGACCTTATACAGTTGGAAAAGTTGCAGACATTTACATCTCTTATGGTAACTCAACAGCTGAAGCGTTGAGTTTGTCAATGCAAACGCTTTCGATTGTTTTTTTAATTAGTCTTACGCTTCTCTTTTTTGCTGTAAAAAATCTTCCTTCTGAGGAAAAAAGTAAATTTGATAGAGCTAGAGAATTAGGAGAGATTTGCTAATTAAATTACTTTAACTTCTTTATAAAAATTATTTTTCTCTATCAACATTTCTTTGAAAGTTAATCCATTTAAAGGATGTATTTTGCTTGGACAAATTTCTGTAAGTGGTACTAAAACAAAAGAGTATTTTTCAATATCTTTATGAGGAACTTCCTGATTATTCTTTTTTATGATTTCCTCCCCAAAAGTTAAAAGATCTAAATCAATCAATCTATCAGAAAATTTTAATTTTTCCTTTTTTCTACCCATGCTGACTTCAATACCTTTTAGGAGTTTAATTACATTTTCAAATGTTAATTCTGTATCGCAGAGAATCACTTGATTTAAGAAATCCTCCCCCACAAAACCCTTCGACTTACTAGAATAAATTTTTGAAGACTTTAGAAGATTAAATCTATTTTTTATTAAATCGCCTGCTCTTTTGAGGTTATCTCTTGGATTGACATTACTGCCTAAACTTATGGTAATTTCGCTCGTCATTGTTTTCTAAAAATATTAACTCCAACAGATTTTGAGCCTCTTAGAGCTCCAGGCTTTTCAACTTTTAATAAAATATCTTTAATTTGTTTATTTTTAAGAACTAATTTAGCAATTTCTTCTGCCATCTTTTCTACTAAGAAAAAAGACGAATTCTCTACTAAGTTTACTATCGACTTACCAATTTTTTTATAATCCAAAGCATCTTCTATTAGATCTGACTTACCTGCTTTAGAAATATCGAAGCTCATTTCCAAGCTTATTCTGACAATTTGCTTTACTTCTCTCTCCCATCCAAAAATACCAATTATTGTTTCTATTTCCAGATCTTTTATAAAAACTTTATCCATTATTTATGTCCTCTAAGCTCCACCTCGGCTTTACTTCAATCAAATGATCATTTTTAAAATTTAATTTTTCACTTGCTGCAAAAGCAATCATAGCGCCATTATCCGTGCAGCGAGAAAGATCTGGATAATAAATATTTTTTTCATTAATTTCTCCTTTGAATTTTTCTCGTAAAGCTTTATTAGCTGCGACACCCCCAGAAAGAACTAGTTGGTTACAATCTTCTCGTCTCATAGCTTTTATAGATTTTTTAACTAAGCAGTCTATTGCAGCATCTTGAAAAGCTAAAGCAATGTCATACTTTGTTTGGTTATTGAATTTTTTCTCTGTTTTAAGGCGCTTTACTTCATACAAAACAGCTGTTTTTAATCCGCTAAAACTAAAATTTAAATCCGGAGAATTAATCATCGGTCTTGGAAACTCTATACTAGATGAATTACCTTTCAATGCATTTTTTTCTATTTCTGGTCCTCCAGGATAATTAAAGCCAAGTAATTTAGCAGTTTTGTCGAAAGCTTCGCCTACTGCATCGTCTATTGATTCTCCAATTATTTCATAATTATTTGGTGAATTTACTTTGGCTAACAAAGTGTGTCCTCCAGATACTAATAAAGTCATAAATGGGTAAAGTAAATTATCAGACTCGTATTTAGCCATTATTAAGTGAGCTTCCATATGATGGATTGGGATTGTGGGAATACCCAAACTAAAAGCAAGGGCTTTGGAAAAGGCAGTTCCAACCATTAATGGTCCTCTCAGGCCTGGCCCTTCTGTATATGCAATTACGTCGATATCTTCTAAGTTAATCTTTTTTGCTTTAAGTTCTTCATCTATCAAAGGTAATAACTTATTTACATGATCTCGTGCGGCTAATTCTGGGACAACTCCTCCAAATAAATTATGTTTTTCGGCTTGGCTATAAAGAGATTCAAAAATAAATTTATTTGATTTGTTATCAAACAAAGCTATTCCCGTTTCATCACACGAAGTTTCGATTCCCAATATTTGCATAACAAAATATTAACAGATAGAAATAGACTTCTAAATATTTTGCAAAAAATTCTAATCATAGCTAGAATTGCCATCTTTAAAAAAAATATGCCAATAATTAAGTTAAAAGAAACAGAGTCATTTGATGCGGGGTTGCGAAGATTTAAAAGATCTTGTGACAAAGCAGGTATTATTGCTGAAGTTAGAAAAAGAGAGTTTTATGAAAAACCAACGGCTGTTCGAAAAAGAAAAGCAGCAGCAGCGGTAAAAAGAGCTTCCAAAAAAAGAAAAATGGGAACCATGCCTCCTCTAAGGGCAAGATTCTAGAAATTAAAATGTCAAACCATATTAAAGCTTCAATTAAGCATGAAGTTTCTCTTTCTATGAAAGATGGAAATAAATTTAGGACTACAACTCTGAGATTAATCGTTTCATCTTTTCAAGTTGAAGAAATAAATAAAAAAATAGATTTAGAAGATAAGGAGTGCATAGTAATTTTAGAAAAGATGATCAAACAAAGAAAAGACTCCATAACTCAATTTGAAGCTGCAGGAAGAAAAGAACTTGCACAGAAGGAAAAAGATGAAATTCTCATAATTAAAGAATTTATGCCTGAGCAATTGAGTACAGAGGAAGTAATTAAGTTAGTTAATAAAGTTATTTCGGAAACTAATGCACAGTCCATGAAAGATATGGGAACAGTGATGGGAAAGCTAAAGGAGTTAACCTCAGGAAAAGCTGATTCAGGTTTTGTAAGCTCTGAAGTAAAAAAAGCCCTAAGCTAGACTATTTCTTTATATTTTTAACAGTTTCGACTATGGCTATAGTCTGTTGATCTGCCTCAATATTTATTAAGTCTCCTTTTTTTATACTTGATAAGTTGGTTCTTTCAATTGTTTCTGGAATTAAAGAAACACTAAAATGGGTCTTAGTGGAATTTGATACTGTAAGACTAATGCCATTTACTGCAACATATCCTTTTTGAAAAATGTAATCCTTTACAGCAGAAGGTTTTGAAATAGTTAAAACTTTCTCTTTTCCTTTTTTAAATTCTTTTACTTTGCCCATGCCATGCACATGGCCTGAGACTAGATGACCGCCGATTTCATCTCCTATTTTTAAAGATCTTTCTAAATTTAAAGGGATTAATAAATTTTTAACTAAGTTGGTTAACTTTAAAGACTCGTGAATAATTTCAAATTTAATATTGTCTTTTGAGAATGAACATACTGTAAGACAAACTCCGTTTACAGCAACGCTGTCTCCTTTTTTTAAACCCTTTGTAAAACCTTTATCAACAAAAACTGATATTTCAGCACCAAAATTTTTTTTTGTTATTTTTGATTTTAAAGATTTTGATTGAATTATTCCGGTAAACATATGATTATTTTTTTAAATCTGAAATTTTTGCAATAGAAAATATTTGAAGACCTTGATTTATTAAATTTGTCTTGTAAAAATTATTATTTTCATCTTTCTCCTCCCTGTCTAAAGCAACAATTACAGCAGAAAGTTCTGCCTTTTCTTTCTTTATAATTTCCATACTATTTGTAATTGCAGTTCCAGCAGTCAGTACATCATCGATTATAAGGACTTTTTTACCTTGCAAAGAGCCAATTAGTCTTCCGCCCTCGCCATGATCTTTGGTTTCTTTTCTATCAAAAACTAAATCTACTTTCTTATTCGTCTTTTCAAAATAAGTAATGCCTACTGCAGTTGCTAAAGGAATACCCTTATAGGCTGGCCCAAAAATAGCATCAAAATTTATTTTTTCTTCAATTATTTTTTCCACATAAAAATCAGATAAGTTTTTTAGACAATCATTTTTAAAAAAAGAAGATATATCAAAAAAATAATCACTCTTCTTGCCAGACTTTAAGGTGAAGTCACCAAATTTAAGTGCATTTAATTCAATAGCTTTTTCTAGAAAAGGTTGCATATAATCTCTTTTATAAGAATTTTTGCATTAATGAATAAAAATCTCCACAAACTTTTTGTAATTTCTAGTCCATCAGGGGGAGGAAAAACTAGTTTATTGAAAGCTTTTTTTGAAGACGAAAAAGCAAAAAACCTCATTATGTCTATTTCATATACTACAAGAAAAAAAAGAGAAGGAGATGAAGAGGGAAAAGATTATTTTTTTGTAAGTCGCGATGAATTTAAAATAAAAGAAAAAAATAATGATTTTTTAGAAAGCGCTAATGTTTTTGGTAATTTTTATGGAACAGATAAAAATTTTATTTTTTCCAGGCTTAAATTTTCTGACGTAATTCTTGAGCTTGATTGGCAGGGAGCAGAAAGTATAAAAAAAATCTTTAAAGAATCAATTTTGATTTCTTTAATTCCACCGTCTTATCAAGATTTAGAAAATCGACTTAGAGGTAGGGCTTTAGATACAGATAAAACAATCACGAAAAGACTTTCTGAATCTAAAATAGAAGTCTCTAAGTGTTTAACTTTTGATTTTTTAATCCTTAATGATGATTTTGAAAAAGCTTTAATGGATTTAAAGGATATTATTTTTAAAAAATTAAACCCAAAAGAATTTAAATCTAGGGTTACTAATGATTTATTAAAGAACTTACTAGATTAAAGCAGAGAATTTGAGTAGAATCGTGCTCTTTTTGAAATTATGGCTAGAATTACTGTAGAAGACTGTTTAAAACAAATACCAAATCGTTATGAAATGGTAAAACTTGCTGCAAAAAGAGTAAAACAACTAGCAGTAGACGGAAGAGAACCTACAGTTGACCCTGAAGATGATAAGCCTACGGTTATCGCATTGAGGGAAATTGCTGCGGGATTAGTAACCTTTGAAAATATCGATAGCTTCAACTTTGATGCTTTAGAAGAAGAGCTTTCAGAGCAACTTATTTCCGACGAAGATTTATAATCCTTCAGTTAAGCTCTCATTTTGCTAAAATTTGCAATTATGGTTGCAAATAAAAAATCATTAGAAAAACTAAATAAAAACTTAAGCTCTTATCTTGACGATTCTCAACTTGAGCAAGTTAATAAAGCCTATCTCTATGCAGCTAATGCTCATTCTGGCCAATTTAGGTCCAGTGGCGATCCATATGTAACCCATCCCGTGGCAGTGGCAGAGATATTAGCCAAATTCAAAATGGATGAAGATTGCCTGACCGCGGCAATGCTACATGATGTAATAGAAGATTCAGGAATTCCAAAGTCTTTTTTAAAAAAAGAATTTAATTCAAATGTTGCTGAATTAGTAGATGGAGTAAGCAAATTAGATAAATTATCTTTAAATTCAAAACAAGAAGAGCAAGCTGAAAATTTCCAAAAAATGGTTATGGCTATGTCGCAAGACATTAGAGTAATTGTCCTGAAGCTTGCAGACAGATTACATAATATGAGAACTCTTGGATTTTTGAGCGAAGAAAGGCAAAAAAGAATCTCACTTGAAACCTTAGAAATTTATGCTCCGATTGCTCATAGATTAGGAATGCATCAGATTTATAGGGAATTAGAAGATATAGCATTTCAAGTCATAAACCCTTATAGAAGTAGAGTTTTAAAAAATGCTATTGATAAAAAGACTAAAGGAAGAAAAAAAATTCTTTCTAAAATTGAGTCTTCAATTAAAGAAAAAATGCTTGAAAACGACATTCCTTGCCAAGTTCATGGCAGAAGAAAACATTTGTATGGGATTTTTAAAAAAATGAAAAAACAATCCAAATCTTTAGAGGATGTTTTAGACGTATATGCATTTAAAATAACAATAGACGATACTATGGACTGTTATAAAGTTCTAGGCATATTACATAACTCTTTTAAGCCTATTGAAGGAAGATTTAAGGACTATATTGCAATTCCAAAATCCAATTCTTATCAATCTTTACATACTGGAATTATGACTTTTGACGGTCTCCCTGTTGAAATTCAAATTAGGACTCATGATATGGACGAATTGGCTGAATTTGGTGTTGCGGCACATTGGTTTTATAAAACAGGTAAATCCGATAACCCAGCTCAATCTAGGGCAAGGAGATGGGTAAATACTTTGGTAGAAGTACAAAAAAATATTGAAGACCCTCAAGATTTTATTGATGTCGTAAAAACTGGTTTAGTTCCAAATGAAATATATGTTTTTACACCTAATGGAGATATTGTGGAATTACCAAAAGATTCTACACCAATAGATTTTGCTTTTGCCGTTCATTCTGATATTGGTCTCCATTGTAAGGGCTGCAGAATAAATAAAAATCTAGCTCCTTTGAGCGTTCCTTTGGAGAGCGGACAAACAATAAATATAATTACTGATAAATATCCACAAGCAAACCCTACGTGGCTTGAGTTTGTTAGGACTTCAAGAGCAAGAAGCGCGATTAGAAATTCTACGAAAAACTTAAAAGCTTCAAAGGCACGAAAATTTGGAAAGAATTTATTAGAGCAATCCTTGAGACCGCATCATATAAAGCTCAGAAACGTCCCGAAAGCAAGAATGAGTAAACTTCTTAGTGCAATAAACGTAAAAAGTGTAAGAGAATTATTAGAACAAATAGGATCTGGACAAAGATCGAGTCTAGTTGTGGCTCATCAGATAATTCAATTTCTGGATTATGATCAAAAAGATTTGATAGAGTTCTCCAATATCCAAATAAGTGGTTCAGAGGGATTAGTCCTTTCTTACGCAGCATGTTGCAAACCAATTCCTGGGGATAATATTATTGCTCACTTTTCTAACCAAAAAGGGATCGTTATACATACAGAACGTTGTAAAAATATGACTGCCTTAAGGAAAGATCCAGCTCACTGTGCTCCTGTGCAATGGGAAAACGAAGTTAAGGGTGACTTTTCGGTAGAGATTAAAATCATTTCGGACGATAGGCCTGGTCTGTTGGCAGAGATATCTGCATCAATAAGTGAAGCAAATTCAAATATCGTAAATTTTAGAATGGACCCTCCTGCGGGAAGTTCAATTCAAATGTTCGTTGTTATAGAGCTTAAAGATAGGCAACATCTAGCAAAAATCATGCGAAGATTGAGAAGATTAAAACATGTAATTTCTGTTTTAAGAATACATAATCAAGATCAAAAAATAGAATCCATTTCAAGATGAAAAAAGTAATTTCTACTAACAAAGCTCCGTCAGCTATAGGAACTTACTCTCAAGCTGTTCTTGCAAATGGTTTTCTTTTTATATCTGGTCAAATTCCTTTAGATCCTAAAAATATGGAATTAGTAGCAGGAATAGATAATCAAATTGAAATGGTTTTTAAAAATATAAATGAAATTCTTAAAGAAGCAAATATGGATTTTTCCAATATTATAAAACTTAATATTTTATTGGATAACTTAGAAAATTTTGAAAAGGTAAATCAAATAATGAGTAGATTATTTGAAGAGCCTTATCCCGCAAGAGCTGCTTATGAAGTTTCTAAACTTCCAAAAAATAGTTCCGTTGAAATAGAAACTATTGCGTATCAAGGAAGTGAAAAGTAATTCTTTGAATTCTCCTATAGATGAAATCAAGGGGGTTGGCCCAAAAATTAAGTCTCAGCTTGAGTTGATAGGAATTAATAATGTAGAAGATGCTTTATTTCTACTTCCTAAAAGCTATGAAAATAGAACTAAGCTCACCCAAATTAAAGATTTGATTCCCGGTCAGCCTTTTCAAGTAGAGGGTGAAATAATTGAAAGTAAAATCTACTACCCAGGAAGAAGAGCTTTCTACGCAAAAATTACTGATGGAACTGGTTTTTTGCAAATTAGATTATTTTTCTTCTCACAACAACAGGCTAAATCATTCGAAAAAGGACTGTCTGTAAGAATATATGGAGTTATAAGAAATACTGGAAACAAACTAGAAGTATTTCATCCAAGTTATAAAATTTTTAATTCAAAATTTAGACCTCCTCTTGATGATACTTTGACGCCAGTATATTCATTGGGCTCAAGCAAAATAACTCAATATAGACTTCGAACAATTATTCTTAATTGTCTGAAAAAAATTAACGAATCCAATTTAAATGAACAAAATATTGATAAGACTTTTTTTGATCAAAATATTTCTAAGTTATCTATCAAAGAAGCTCTAAAAATAATCCACAGTCCATCTGTTAAGGACGATATTATAAAAATTAAACAGTTTGAACATCCTGCTCAAAAAAGATTGATTATTGAAGAGTTAATAACAAATCTAATTGGCGTAAAAATCTCTACAAAAAAAATAGATAAAATGGTTGCAGCAGTTATTGACTCCAACGACAAAATTTTAAATTCTTTTTATAAATCCCTCCCCTTCGACTTAACTAATGCTCAAATAAGAGTGATCAAAGAAATTCAAGCAGATATAAAGAAATCTAAGCCCATGAGAAGACTCGTGCAAGGAGATGTAGGATCTGGTAAAACCCTAGTCGCAGCTGGGGCAATACTAACTTGTGCAAAGAATAATCTTCAATCTGTTCTTCTCTGTCCAACTGAAGTATTAGCTGAGCAACACTTTAAAAATTTTTCTACTTGGTTTGCTAACGAGAATGTAGATATTGCAATCTTGACAGGAAAAACAAAAAAGAAAGAGTGGGAAAAAATAGATGAAAATCTGCGTTCTGGAAAAATAAAAGTTTTGATAGGTACGCACTCTATTTTCCAAGAAAGAGTTTCTATGAAAAATCTTTCTCTTGTTGTTGTAGATGAACAGCAAAGATTTGGAGTAAAACAAAGATTTGAAATGCTTCAAAAATCGAAAGAGGAGCTTTTACCACATCAACTTTTTATGACAGCTACTCCGATACCTAGAACTCTTGCCATGACTATTTTTGCTGATCTTAGTGTGTCTAAAATTGACGAAATGCCGCCTGGAAGGAATCCCGTAGTTACCTCCGTAATGTCTAATGATAAAAGAGATGAACTTGTGAAACGCTTAGAGGTAATTTGTTCAGAAGGAAATCAAGCTTTCTGGCTTTGTACTATGATCGAAGAATCTGAAAGTCTTGATGTTCAGGCAGCAGAATCTGCAAAAGAATGGATTTCAAAGAGAAGTAATAACCTTAAAGTTGGTTTGGTACATAGTAAGTTGAATAAATCCCAAAAAGATTCGGTTATAGAGAATTTTAGAAACGGAAAAGTAGATGTTTTGGTATGTACAACTGTTATAGAAGTTGGCATGGATGTTCCAAATGCTAGTTTAATGATTATTGAAAATGCTGAGAGACTAGGCCTGTCTCAACTACATCAATTAAGAGGAAGAGTAGGAAGAGGTCCTAATATGGATGCACACTGCGTGCTTCTTTATCAGGGCAAACTTGGAGAAATTGCTGAAGCTAGAATGGCCGCTATGAAAGAAACAAATGATGGTTTTAAAATATCGGAGATCGATATGAAGATAAGGGGCTCTGGAGAAATTCTAGGCACAAAGCAGTCTGGAGGGATGGAATTAAAAATTGCAGATCTTATGAGAGATGCTCATCACTTAGATAATGCCGAAGAACTTGCAAATATTCTTATTTCTTATCCTAACGAAGTAGAAATACTCATGAAAAGATGGGTAGGAAACAAACAGGATTTAATTGCTGCTCAATAAAAAGCCGATAAGTAATCGGCTTTTTATTAGAAATTATAAAAGTGGGGAGATTACCAAACTAACGATTGCCATAACATTGATTAAAATGTTCATCGCTGGACCAGAAGTATCTTTGAATGGATCACCTACTGTATCTCCTACTACAGCTGCAGCATGAGTGTCGGTTCCTTTTCCACCTAGATTTCCTTTTTCGATATATTTCTTTGCATTGTCCCAAGCGCCGCCGGCATTAGCCATCATAAGTGCCATAGAAACGCATCCAATCAATCCGCCTCCTAACATTCCGCCTAAAGATTCTGCTCCCAGACCAAATCCAACTATGGCAGGAGCAGAAACAGCGATTACTCCTGGTAATAACATTCTCTTTAGAGCTGCTGATGTTGCAATATCCACGCACTTTGCAGTATCGGGTTCAGCATTTCCCTCTAACAAGCCTGGTATTTCTTTAAATTGCCTTCTTATTTCATTTATCATTTCAAAGGCAGCATCTCCCACAGCAGTCATTGTGATAGAAGAAATTAAAAATGGAATCGAGATTCCTATAAACATTCCTACTAGAACTTTGGGGTCAGAAAGGAGTAAAACAAATTCTCCTCCTCTGCTATGAGCAATAGTCTCAACAAAAGCTGCAATAATAGCTAATGCTGCTAATGCTGCGGCACCAATAGCAAAGCCTTTCCCTATTGCTGCTGTAGAATTTCCTACTTCATCCAAAGAGTCGGTTATCTTTCTTGTTTCCTCGCCCATTCCAGCCATTTCAGCTATTCCACCTGCGTTATCAGCTACTGGTCCATAAGCGTCAATTGCCATGGTAATTCCAACAGTTGCAAGCATTCCCACTGCGGCAATTCCTACTCCATAAAGACCAGTAAGCTCTGTAGATATCCAAACTATAGAAGCTAGGACTAAAATAGGAAGAACAACTGATTGCATTCCAACAGCTAAACCGGTGATCATCACTGTAGCTGGTCCTGTTTCTCCAGATTTTGCGATATTTTCAACAGGCTTACTGCCGGTATAATATTCAGTGATCAATCCAATTAAAACTCCTCCGACAGCACCAGTTAAAACTGCTTGCCATACTTTGAGACCTTCTTCTCCAACAATTAATTCTTGTATTAAAAAGTAAGCTGCGATTATAAATAAAACAGCTGCTCCAATTGTCCCGATTCTTAATGCTGTTGCTGCATCTAAAGAAGAAACTGCCTTAACAATAAGTATTCCTAATATGGACGCAATTAAACCTATTGATGCTAAAGCCAAAGGTAGAAGCATTCTTCCGGTATCGTCTATAGTTGCTGCAATTGCAATTGAAGCTATCATGGCGCCACAGTAAGATTCAAAAATATCTGAACCCATTCCGGCCACATCGCCAACATTATCGCCAACATTATCAGCTATAACTCCTGGATTCCTGGGATCATCTTCTGGAATTCCTGCTTCTATTTTTCCTACTAGATCCGCTCCAACATCAGCACTTTTAGTAAAGATTCCTCCCCCAACTCTTGAAAATAAAGCTACACATGAAGCTCCCATTCCAAATCCTTCTATTGCCCTGGCAGTATCGGGATCTCCTCCAAAGTAAAAATATAAACCGCCTAAGCCAACTAATCCTAATGAGGCTACGCAAAGACCCATAATGGATCCTCCATAAAAGGCTATAGACAAAGCTGTTTTAGCTCCTTGATTTGCAGCTGCCGTAGCTGTTCTAGAATTAGCTTTCGTAGCAGAGAACATACCTAGCCAACCAGCTAATGATGAAGATATCGCTCCTGCAGTAACGGCAATTGCTGTATTAAGCCCTAATGCTAAATAAGAAAGGACAATCAAAACAGAAACAAAAAGAAAAAGGTACGAATACTCTCTTCGCATAAATACCATTGCTCCGAGATGAATTTGGTCAGCAATTTTCATGACCTTATCTGTACCCCCATCATATCTAAGTACCACTAGGTATAAAAAAAGTGCAACTAATAGCCCTGCTATTCCAAATATTGGTGGAATAATTAACATAGAATCCATAACCCTTCTCCTCTTAAAAAAAAGCTAATTTAACAGAAAGCGCAATCAATTTCATTGATTACTCTTTATTGTAAATTTCTTCATTAAGTTTATTTTCTGATTTAGCCACAATACATGAAACCATGGCATCCCCCGAGACATTAACTGCTGTTCTTATCATATCCAATAATCTATCTACACCAATAATTAAAGCTATACCTTCCACAGGTAATCCAACTTGCTGGAGAACCATTGCTAGCATTATTAGACCTACCCCTGGAACACCTGCCGTTCCAATTGAAGCTAAAGTTGCAGTTAAAATTACCATTAAATATTCCGTGAATGTCAATTCTATAGAAAATGCTTGCGCTATAAATACTGTAGCAACTCCCTGCATTATTGCAGTTCCATCCATATTTATAGTCGTACCCAATGGAACACAAAAAGAACTCACTGATTTTCCTACTCCAAGTTTTTCTTCAACTGTCTTAAGAGTTATTGGCATAGTTGCACTACTAGAAGATGTACTGAAAGCAAATAACATAGTTTCTCGCATCTTTCTAAAGAAGATGAGTGGATTCAAATTTAAGAGACTTAGCATTAAGCTGTAAGTGAAAGAAGCATGAAAAATCAGAATAAAAGTTAAGACTAAAAAGTACTCTAATAAGTCTGTAATTATTTCTATCCCTAAAGTTGCGAATATATTAAAAATCAAACAAAAAACTCCTATAGGAGAAACCAAAATTACAATATTTACAATTTGGAGGATTATTTGATAAAGGTTTTCAAAAAAGATTTTTATCTTTTCGCCATTTTCTCCAATTTTTAAAAGTCCGTATCCAAACAAAAGAGCAAAAACAATTATTTGTAACATATTTCCTTCCGACATTGCGCTAACTGGGTTCGTAGGAAAAATATTTATTAGGGTTTCTTTTAAAGAAGGCGCCTCGGGAGCAGAAAAAGTATTTACAGTTTCAATATTTATACCTGCTCCAGGGCTAAAAAAAGAAGCAATGAGCAAAGCACTGAATATAGCAAAAGAAGTTGTTAGCAGATAAAGAAGTGCGGACTTTATTCCAATTGAACCTAATTGAGATCCTGAAGAAACTTGCCCAACTCCACAAACAAGAGAAACAAAAACTAAAGGTACAACAAGGAGTTTTAGAAGATTTATGAAAATTTGACCTAGCACGTCAAATAAACCTAAAACTAGATATTCAAAAATTAATTCGGCAAAGAAAAAATTCTGAAAATTATTAGTTAAGCTTCCAAAAGAAATGCCCAAGAACATAGCTAGCAAAATTCTTTTGGTAAATGACATCTTTAATAGCTTTTACTGCCCTCTAGAGGCACCATATCAAAATCTTCTTTACCTACTCCACAATCTGGACAAACCCAATCCACCGGAACATCTTCCCATTTTGTTCCAGGAGCAATGCCCTCTTCCGGCAAGCCTTGCTCTTCATCATAAATCCAGCCACAAACTATACATTCCCATTTTTTAAATTCTTCCATAATATAAATATTGTTATGCTATTAAAATAAATTATATAACACTGTGATTAATTCTATTAAAAACTATTTTCATCTAATGAGAGCTGACAGGCCTGTCGGAACTTTTTTATTATTATGGCCAACTCTCACAGCTCTAATAATTGCAGGAAAAGGAAATGTAGAAACTCATTTACTAATCATTTTTTGCCTAGGAACATTTTTAATGAGATCTGCTGGATGCGTAATAAATGATTACTTCGATCAAGACTTTGATAGGAAAGTTCTTAGAACAAGCAAAAGACCTCTTGCGTCAGGGATAGTTTCTAACTCTGAGGCATTAACTATTTTTGGTATATTAATTTTTTTATCTTTGATTTTGCTGACTTTTTTAAATTTTCTTAGTTTCATTATTGCCTTTGCATTTTCAGTATTAGTAATTCTCTATCCGCTAGCAAAGAGAGTAATAAAAATTCCTCAAATTATTTTAGGTATTGTTTTTTCAGGCGGAATTCCTCTAGCTTTTGCGGCTTCTTTGAATGATTTACCTGCGAATGTTTTTGTTTTGATGCTTGCTAATTTCTTTTGGATTCTGTCTTATGATACTGCATACGCAATGACTGATAGAGAAGACGATCAGCTCTTAAAACTTGGAAACTCAGCTATTTTAATCAAAGGAAAGGAAAAGTTAATAATTTGTTTTGGAAGTATGATAAATCTATTTTTAATTTTTTTTGTCGGTATAAGTGAAAATATAAATTCATACTTTTATATCATTTCTGTCATAAATGGATGTTTTTTAATTTATTCAATTATTATCATTGATAGAGAAAACGTAAATTCCTTTTTTAATTTTTTTAAAAAAAATAATTATATTGGAGCGTTAATTTTTTTTTCTTTCTATATAGGACTTAATTAATTGAAAATAATTTTTAATAAATCAATAAGCGAAGTAGACAAAAATCAATGGGACGATTTAGTTCCTGAAAATGAATATCCTTTTTTAAAGTATGAGTTTTTAAAACTTCTGGAGCTTACTGGATCAACCGGCGTTTCTTCAGGATGGGTGCCTATGCATCTAACTCTTGAACATGAAGATAATTTGATAGCAGGCATGCCTTTGTATCTTAAAAATAATTCTCAAGGTGAGTTTGTTTTCGATCATTCATGGGCTGATGCGTTCTATCATCATGGAATAAATTATTACCCAAAGTTAGTTAGCTCAATTCCTTATACCCCTGCTACTGGACCAAGAATCATTCTAAAAGATAATTATAATATCAAAGACGTTCTTCCAATAATTATTGAGGGAATTAAAAATATTTCAGAATCAAATAATATTTCTTCCTGGCATGTTTTATTTCCTAATATTGATGAAATAACTCCCTACCAAGAAGGCGGATTAAGCATTAGAAAAAATGCTCAATTTATTTGGTTTAATGAAGAATATGAAAGTTTTGATAATTATTTAGAATCTTTTAGGGCAAGGCATAGGAAAAATGTAAAAAAGGAAAGAGAGAAATTATCTAGTCAGAATCTTACTGTAAGTCACTTTTCAGGATCAGATTTAAATGAAGACTTGATGAATACTTTTTATAACTTTTACCTATCGACAAATTTAAAAAGAAGCGGTCATGAAGGATATCTTTCAAAAGAATTTTTTCTGAAAGCTCCTTCATCAATTGCAGATAATATTGTCTTAATGATGGCAAGTGAAAAAAACTCAAAAAATGTAGTAGGAGGATCATTATTCTTTAAGGATAAAGAAAATTTGTATGGTAGATATTGGGGGTGTCGTCAAGAATTTGACTGTCTGCACTTTGAATGTTGTTATTACCAAGGAATAGATTTTTGTATAAAAAATAAATTAAAAAGATTTGATCCAGGTGTTCAAGGAGAACACAAAATTAAAAGAGGCTTTAAGCCAGTAGAAACTTTCTCTGCTCATTGGATTGCAGACGAAAGGTTTAAAACAGCAATAGAAGATTTTGTTTTAAGAGAAGAATCTCAAATTAAAAGATATGTTAAAGAAGCAGAAAAATACCTCCCTTTTAAGTCTATTTAAAGATCATCCAAATAAAAAAGAAATCATTTATCTAGCAAAAAAAGATAAAGATCTTAAAAATCTTTTTTTGAAATTTCCAGATTTCCCTCAGTTCAAAAGATCGAAAGGTTTTGAGGGTTTAGTACGTTTGATTACTGAACAACAACTTTCTGTTGCATCAGCCAAAGCTATATTTTTAAGAATAAAAAAAATAATTCCTAGGTTTTCTCCTGAAGAATTTTTAAAAATTAGTACTGCCAAATTACAAAAAACTGGCTTAAGTGGCCCGAAAATAAACTACTGCAGAATCCTAGCAAATGAAATTATCTCTGGGAATCTTTCCTTTCGCTCTCTTCACAAATTAAATGATGAAAAGTTAAAAAAAAGATTGTGTGAGATAAAGGGTATAGGAGAATGGACGGCAGAATGCTATTTACTAGCTGCCTTAGGAAGAAAAGATGTCTGGCCAGTAAAAGATCTTGGGTTGCAAGCTGCATTAAAAGAAATAAAAAACTTAGACTCAAGGCCTAACGAACAGGAAATGTCAGAATTAGCTTCCTCCTGGATTCCTTATAGATCGATAGTAGCCAATGTGCTATGGGCCTCACATGATTGATTTAAAATATTTGAATTTAAACGTAGACTTACAGAATGGAAAATAAAGAAAAATATATAGAATTAAAAGAATTCCATTTTTTTTGTGAAAAAAATTATCTTTTATTTTCTAAATTAATATCTGATTTTGAAAAAGAAAAAAGCTTTTCTTTTGGAATACCTCTTGGGAGTTTAAATGTAAATAAGGTTTTTATATCGTTAAGTCGCGTTTCTAAATTTACTTCAGACATCAAAATTTCTTTTTCAGCCGAATTATCAAAAAAAATTGAAATAGAAATCCGTCTATATCATGAAGCAAAAATGTGTGAAGTAATTCGTTTTCAAGGATTTCACCAAAGTTTAGTTTCTATTTTTCCAAGCCAAAAGAAATTTGGCTTTACCAAAGATGAAAAATTTCAATGGAATTCTTTTTTGAATAAATTTTTAACAGTATGTATTGAATCTGGAAGGTCGCTTGAAAATCATATACCTTCACGGATTTAATTCATCGTCAAATTCAAAAAAAGCTAAAATTTTTAAAAATTCTAAATTTGTAGTTAGTTCAGGTATAAAAGTTTTTTTTCCTGATTTGCCAGTTTCTCCCAAAGAAGCTATAAAAAATATTTTAGGTTTAGCTAAATCTTGTGATTTTAAAGTTTCTCTAATAGGAAGTTCTTTAGGAGGTTTCTATTCAACTTATATAGCAGATACTTACAACCTAAAGTCTATTAATATTAACCCTGTTGTTCCTAGTCATTTAAAAGATATGAAAGATTTGATTGGGAATCATCGAAATTATCACTCTGATGAAAGCTATTTATTTAGTCAAGATATGTATGAATACCTTCATAAAATAAAAATAAAAAAATTGAAATATCCTCTAAATCATCTGTCTTTAATTCAACTTGAAGATGAAGTGTTAAATCATTTTAAAACGCTTTCTTATTATAAAAATAGTAATTTATGTGTAGAGAAAGATGGATCTCATGAATATAAAGAGTTTGAGGAAAAAATACCCTTAATATTGGATTTTTTGCTATAAAATAGTGCATTTATAGCCTTAAAATAGTACAATTTTTGCACTATTTAGTTGCATTTTTTTTGATAACATTACTTTTCGTTTAAAAACTGTAATTAAATAGGAGAAAAGTTATGGCAGATTTCAAAACATACGAATATATATGGCTTGATGGTTATACACCAGAAGCTAATATGAGAAGTAAAGTCAAAGCAACTGATGAGGAAACAGCTCCAGATTGGTCATTTGACGGTTCATCAACCGAACAAGCTGAAGGAGGAAGTTCTGATTGCTTGCTTTTACCAGTTCAAACTTATACTAACCCAAATGGTCACGACTTAGTTCTTACACAAGTCCAAGCTGCGGATCATACTACCCACCCTTCAAACTATAGAGCTGCTGCAGCTGAAGTTGTAACAGATGAATGGTGGTTTGGATTTGAACAAGAGTTCTTTTTCACAGACCCAAAATCCGGTGAGCCATTGGGATGGGAAGATGGAACTCCGAGAGAACAGGGAGAATATTATTGCGGAGTCGGTGCAGGAAACGTTGTCGGAAGAGAAATCTCTGATGCCCATCTTCAGGCATGCCTTGATCTTGGAATAACCCTTACTGGAACCAATGCTGAAGTTGCTCTTGGTCAATGGGAGTATCAATGTTTTGGTAAAGGAATTAAAGCTGCAGACGATTTATGGATAAGCAGATATCTTCTTTTTAAAATTGCTGAAGAGTATGGTGTTGGAGTTAACATTCATCCAAAGCCTAAAACAGGAGATTGGAATGGTTCTGGAATGCACAGCAATTTTTCTAATGAAGCAATGCGATCTAGCGGTTCTGAAGAGCTTTTTAAATCTATGTGTGAAAAATTAGGTGAAGTTCATGATGAAGGTATTGCTGCTTACGGATCAGATAATGATATGAGACTTACTGGTCTTCATGAAACTCAAAAGATTACTGAGTTCTCATATGGAGTTAGTGACAGAGGAGCTAGTATACGTATCCCAGTTTATACTGTGGAACATGATTGGAATGGCTACTTGGAAGATAGAAGACCTGCTTCTAATGCAGATCCATACAAAATTCTTTCTCACATTGTAGGTACATTAACTAAGTAAAACTTAGGGGAAAACATGTCTAATATTTTAGATATGATTAAAAAAATGTGAAATGAGTTAATCTTAGATTCACTGATAAAAAATAAGTAATATTTTTATTTCAGAATCTGAGATTAATTCTTAAAGAGGCGAAATGCAGAAATCTTTAGAAACAGCTTTACAGAAAATTTCCTCAAAGTTACTAATAACTGACAAGGATTTAAAAGTCGTATTTATAAATAATTCTGCAGAAAATTTTTTAAATACTACTTCCAAAAAATGTGAAGGAAAATTAGTTCATGACGTTTTTATTGAAAAGCCAACTAATAATCTTGAATTACTAGATCTTCTTGAAAAAAAGACTTATCTCAAAAGACATATAACCACTCTTTTCTTAGATGGGGGTTTGAAAAAAAAATGCTCTTTTGTTGCTTACTATCTTGGTGAAGAAAGCGAATCGATAGTTTTTGAATTTTTTGATGCAGATAAGCAAATTCAAGAAAAACAATCTAGAAGAAAATCTACTGGTGGTGTAGTTACAGCAGCATTTTCAAAAGGATTAGCTCACGAAATTAAAAATCCTCTTAGTGGAATCAAAGGAGCTGCACAATTGTTATCAAATAAGTTAAAAACAAAAGAAAACCAAGAATTATTAAATATTATTTCAAGAGAATCAGACCGAATTACAAACATTGTAAATCAAGTTTCTGAAAAACAGTTTCAACTCAGTTTAGCTAAAGAAAATATTCATATAGTTTTGGAAAAATTGCCAGACTTTATAAATTCGTTAGATGGAAAAGAAGTAAATTTTATAAGAGATTATGATCCAAGTTTGCCTTTAGTTAATATTGATTCATCGTTGATTATGCAAGTTTTTTATAACCTTACTAGAAACTCTGTAGAAGCAATGATTAAAACCAATACTGGAACAAAAATTACGGTAAGAACGAGAGTAGCCTCCGAAGTTATTATCAATGGAAAATTTTATAAAACTGCTTGTGAAATAGATTTTATCGATAATGGTCCAGGTATTCCTGAAGAATTTATTGATTCTATTTTCTTCCCTTTAGTTTCTACTAAAAAAGTTTCTTCTGGACTTGGACTTGCCATAGCAAAAGGAATAATAAATCAACATCACGGATCAATTGATTGTTCGAGTGACGAAAGTGGAACTAATTTTTCAATTTTAATTCCTTTTCCTGACGAAAGCTTTAAAACAAAAAATGCAGAGGTATTAAATGTCTAAATCAAAAAAAGTATGGGTTGCTGACGATGATGAATCAATTAGATTTGTTTTAGAAAAAGGTTTGGTTGATGCTGGTTTTGAAGTATCCGTTTTTGAAGACGGTAACGAAGTTGTAAATCAGCTTGACATTGATAAGCCAAACGTACTCTTAACTGATTTAAAAATGCCTGGAAGAGACGGGATGGACCTATTGGATACTTTCAAGAATGAATTTTCTAATATTCCTGTAATTATGATGACTGCTCATTCAGATTTAGATACCACCGTAGACGCTTTTGAAAATGGTGCATGGGATTACATTGCTAAGCCTTTCGACTTGAATGATGCCATTTCTAAAATAACAAAAGCTTTAGAAGAGAGAAAACTCAGATCAAAAAAAAGAAACAAAGAAGATGAAATTACTTTGGATAAAGGAAAAATCATTGGTAAATCTCCAGCAATGCAAGACTTGTTCAATTCCATCGGAAAATTATCACATTCTGATTCTACTGTTTTATTAGTTGGTGAGTCGGGGACGGGTAAAGAATTAGTAGCTAGAGCAATTTACGAGCACAGCGAAAGGTCAGAAAAAAAACTTATTTCTCTTAATATGGCAGATATACCAATTGAGTTATTAGAGTCTGAACTTTTTGGTTATGAAAAAGGTGCTTTCACTGGAGCAGAGAAAAAGAAAATAGGAAGATTTGAACAGGCTGATAAAGCAACGTTGTTTTTAGATGAAATCGGCGACATGCCTTATGAAACTCAGACAAGAATTTTAAGAGTATTATCAAGTGGGGAGTTCTACAGGATTGGGGGTAGCGAACCAATAACTGTAGATGTGAGAATAATTGCAGCTACTAACCAAAATTTAAATGAAAAGGTAAAAATTGGAGCTTTTAGAGAAGATCTTTTTCATAGACTTAATGTTATTAGAATACCAATGCCTGCTTTAAGAGATAGAAAAGAAGACATTCCATTACTTGCTAATTACTTTTTTGAAAAATTTTCTAAAGAAACTAAATCAGAAACAAAAATTTTAACCGATGAAGTAATTGATCTTTTTTCTAATTTGATATGGCCTGGAAATGTTTTACAGCTTCAAAACCTATGTCATTCACTAGCAGTTTTGTCTTCTGCACAGGAGATAAATATTAGCGATCTGCCTAATGATCTTTTAATTCAGAAGAAAGGTCCTGAATTGAGTTGGAATGATTTACTTGAAGTTTGGGCTACAGAGAGACTCTCAAATGGAGATGATCATATTCTTAATTCAACGATACCGGTTTTTGAAAAAACTATGATTAAAGTTGCCATGAAAGCTACTAAAGGAAAAAAAAGTGAAGCGGCTAATCTTCTCGGATGGGGTAGAAATACATTAGCGAGGAAAATGAATGAATTAGATCTTTAAGAGATCAAGGGTAGATTTTCGCTTTTCCAAGAGTTTATTCCTCCTTTCATAGTAAAAACGTTTATATTTTCTTTTTTTAAATCTGCTGCCATCCTGAGTGAATAATTTCCATTCTGACAAATTATAATTATTGGCTTTTCTAAAGATTTGCTAATCTCTTTTTTACATAAATCTATATCTGGTCCAACATGATTAGCTTGGCTAATTTTACCCTCTGAAAATTCTTTACTATTTCTAATATCTATCAAGACTGCGTCTTTTCTATTTAAATAAAATATAACTTGTTGCGCATCTAAAATAGATGCTTTTCTCGTATTTTCAACTCTCAGGAAGACTGATATCGATACAATAAGTGGTATGACTATAAACCAGTTATCTATCAAAAATTGAACAAAATAAGGCATAGGACGGGTATCATAAACTGAAACAAAGCTATTAACTATGAATAAAGAAAAAAAAATTTCTTATCTTGTCCTTGTAAGGCATGGTCAAAGCGAATGGAATGAAAAAAACCTTTTTACTGGATGGAAAAATCCTCCACTGACGGAAAAAGGCATTGAAGAAGCTAAAATTGCAGGTGAAAAAATAAAAAATCTAAAAATAAATTTTAGTCATTATTTCACTTCAGCGTTAATTAGAGCCCAAGAAACAGGAGAAATAATCTTAAGAATCTTAGAAGAAGAAAATCTTACAAAAGTTAAAAATCAAAATTTGAATGAACGCGATTATGGAGATTTATCTGGATTAAATAAAGATGAGGCCAGAAAAGAATGGGGCGAAAATCAAGTTCATATCTGGAGAAGATCTTTTGATATTCCTCCTCCAGGAGGCGAAAGCTTAAAAGACACTTCAGAAAGAGTTCTTCCATATTTTGATTCTGAAATTCTACCTCTTATAAAAAATGGTAAGAGTGTTTTAATTTGTGCTCACGGGAATTCCCTTAGATCTTTGATAATGTCACTTGAAAATATATCGCCTGAGGAAATTGTAAAACTCGAGATAGGAACTGGTGATCCAATTTTATATAGTTTTTCAGAAGAAAATTTTTTAAAAGAAAATTTATAGTCTTACACTCAAGCCTTCGTTTTTTAAAGAATCTTTAACCTTACTAATAGTGATTTCTTTGTAGTGAAAAATACTTGCTGCTAAAACTGCGTCTGCTTTTCCTAACTTAACGGCATCGACCAAATGATTAATACTTCCTGCGCCTCCAGAGGCTATTAACGGTATGTTTAGATTCTCAGCTAAAGAACTATTTAAATTGTTATCAAATCCCGACTTAGTTCCATCTTTATCCATTGAAGTCATTAAAATTTCTCCAGCGCCAAGTTGCTCAACTTCTTTAGACCAAGATAAAGCATCCAAATCTGTTTTATTTTTCCCGCCATGGGTATAAACACTCCAGTTTTCTCCATTAAATTTCGCATCTATAGCTACAACGATGCATTGCGAACCAAACTCTTTCGAAGCTTCTTTTATAAGATTGGGATTAATAATAGCTGAGGTGTTTATTGAAACCTTATCTGCGCCAGACTTTAGTAAGACCTCAACATCATTCACTGTTTTAATTCCGCCCCCAACTGTGAAAGGAATAAAAACTTGATTAGCTATTTTTTCCACAGTCTCTAACGTAGTTGATCTGGCTTCATAAGAGGCATCTATATCTAGCATACAAATTTCATCTGCACCCTCCTCATCGTATCTTTGTGCTGCCTCTGCAGGATCACCTGCATCAACAATATCCTCAAAATTTATTCCTTTTACGACCCTGCCGCCTCTAACATCTAAACACGGAATTATTCTTATAGTGACACTCATTTTTTTTTAAAAAAATCTAAAGCTTTGCCTAAATCTAAAGTTCCTTCATATAAGGATTTGCCGCAAATAGCTCCATAAACTTTTTTAGTTTCCGATAGTAGTTTTAGATCTTCAAGATTTCTGACACCTCCCGATGCAATAATTGGGATACTTGAGAAGTTAGCTAACTCTAAAGTCTCTTCAATATTAGGTCCTCCCATCATTCCATCCTTACTTATATCTGTATAAATTATTGAATTTATAGGCAATGAAGAATAATCCTTTACTAAATCAAGAGCTTTAATATTAGACATCTCGGTCCAAGCTTCTGCGGATACAAATCCGCGTTTTGCATCAAGCCCTAAAATAATTTTATTTGGGTAATTGTTGCAAGCTTCAATAAAGAAATTTTTTTCTTTGATTGCAACACTGCCAAGAATAAGAAAATTTATTTTATTTTTAAAATAACTTTTTATAGTTTTAGAATTTCTTATTCCACCACCTAATTGAATTTCTAAATCGGGGAAAGCATTTCTTATTTCTAAAATAACCTCTAGATTTACTGAACTGCCTTGCAAAGCTCCATCCAAATCCACAATATGCAGTCTTTTTGTTCCTTTCTTTATCCAAAATTCAGCTGCTTCGACAGGCTTTTCATAATATATTTTTGTACTTTCCAAATCGCCCATTTTCAATCTTACGCATTTTCCATTTTGAATATCTATCGCAGGTATAGGTAACATTTTAAATATTCCAGTCTAAAAAATTTTGAAGCAGCTTTAGTCCGGGCTTGCCACTTTTTTCAGGGTGAAATTGGGTTGCAAAAATATTGTCTTTAGCCACAGCAGAGTCGAAAAACTCTCCATGAAAGGTTTTGGAAAAGGCATCATTTTCACTGATATTTTTTGAAACAAATGAATGAACGAAATAAAAATTATTATTAGATTCTAAATCGTTCCATAAAAAATGATTTTGAATAAACTCAACTTGATTCCAACCCATATGAGGAATTTTAATTTTTTTATCTTTAAACTCACTAAATTTACATATTCTTTCTTTAAAGATACCTAAACCTTTCGCTCCTTGGCTTTCTTCGCTTTCAGAAAAAAGAATTTGCAAGCCTAAACAAATTCCTAGAAAAGGTAAATTTTCAATTGCATTTATTAAAGGGTCTCTTAAATCATTATCTGATAATTTTTTAAGACAAGCTCCCATGGAGCCTTGTCCTGGAAATACTAATTTATCAATTTTTTCAAAGTCTTTTGGAGTCTTAATTATTTTGGTTGAAGCTCCAAGACTTTTAAGCGCCCTATCTACTGAAAAAATATTACTCGCACCATAATCAATGACGCCTATTTTCATATTCTAATACCTTCTACAAACTTCCTTTCGTGGAAGGGATTTGATCTAATTTCTGCTCATCTATAGAGCATGCTTGTTTCAAAGCTAAAGCAAAAGCTTTAAAAATAGTTTCTGCTTGATGATGAGCATTTTCGCCCTTCAAATTATCTATGTGAATAGTAGCTAAGGATTTATTAGTGAAGCCTTGAAAAAATTCTCGTAATAGTTGCAAATCAAAATCATTAATTGTTTGCTTGGTAAATTTAACATCCCACAGAAGCCCAGGTCGACCAGAAAAGTCTATCACTACTCTCGAAAGAGCTTCGTCTAAAGGTGCATATGCATGTCCATATCTAGTAATCCCTTTTTTGTCTCCGAGAGCTTGATTGAAAGCATCTCCTAAGGTAATTCCTATATCTTCAACAGTGTGATGAGCGTCCACTTCTAAATCGCCAGTTGCTTTTAAATCTATATCAAAACAACCATGTTTTGCTATTTGATCAAGCATATGAGCAAAAAAAGGAAGTTCTACTGCCTGTAAACTTTTTCCTGAACCATTAAGTTCAAGATTTATAGAAATCTGTGTTTCTTTAGTATTTCTCTCGATGCTAGCGTTTCTCATTTTTTCCTCAAAGAATATATTATAGCGGACGTAAAAGGTTAAAATAAATAAGATGTCTTCATTCTCAAAAAAAATTATTTCCTGGCAAAAAATTAATGGAAGAAATAATTTGCCATGGCAAACAAAAAGTCCATACCATGTTTGGATTTCCGAAATAATGTTGCAGCAAACTCAAGTTAAAACTGTGATTCCTTATTTTCATAAATTTATTAATTCTTTTCCATCTGTGAGATCTTTAGCTAAAAGTAATTTGGATGATGTTCTGGCTCATTGGTCTGGACTTGGTTATTACAACAGAGCTAAAAATATCTATCTTTCATCAAAAATTATTCTTGAAAAACATAACGGATCTATTCCCGATAATTATCATGAGCTCCTTGATCTGCCTGGTATAGGGGAATCAACTGCCGGCGCTATTATGAGCTTGGCTTTTGATAAATCAGGAGTAATCTTAGATGGTAACGTTAAAAGAGTTTTACTAAGAAATTCGGGAAATAAATCACCTGTCAATCTTTCTAAGACGCAAAAAGATCTAAAAAAGTTCGCAACTGAATTACTTCCTAAGGAAAATTTCAATTCTTATTCTCAAGGTATTATGGATTTAGGATCTTTGATATGCACTCCGACAAACCCAGAATGTGGCAAATGCCCAGTAAAAAGAAAATGCGTGTCCTTTGATTTAGGTCTTCAAAATGTAATCCCTTTTAAAATGTCTAAAAATCAGATAAAGGAAAAATCTATAAAATGGATTTTAATTTCCTCTAAAGATAAGGTTCTACTAAAACGAAATGATACAAAAGGTATATGGCAAAATTTATGGTTATTTCCAAACGAAAATAACTTCAATCAAAAGAAATTAAGTTTTCTTGAAAAAAAAGAAACTCTTCCTTCAATGACTCATAATTTATCTCATAGAAAACTTTCTATTTCTATAGAAAAGTATTTTTTAAAGGACAAGGATAAGTTATCTATAGATAGAAGAGGATATATTTGGGTTAATAAAACCGAATCAGTTAAGATGGGCGTTCCTAAACCAGTGAAAACAATTTTAGAAAATCACTTATGAGTAGCACAGTTTTTTGTAGAAAGTATAAAAAAGAGTTACCTAGGATGGATAGACCTCCTTATCCTGGACCAAATGGTGAAGAAATATTTAATAATGTTTCTAAAGAAGCTTGGCTAGAATGGCTTGCCCTTCAAACCATGCTTATAAATGAAAAACAATTAAGTTTGGCTGATAGCTCTTCCCGAAAATATCTAAACGAACAATTAGAAAAGTTTTTATCTAACAATTTGACGGATCAACCAGAGGGTTTTTCTCCTCAGAAAGATTAAAAGTATTTATATCGTATGACTAAAGCTAAAAATCTTCTCAAAGAGTTAACTTTAGATGAAAAAGTAACTTTATTAAGTGGCTTCAATAATTGGTATACCAATAAAATTGAAAGACTAAACATCCCAAGCATAAAAATGTCCGATGGCCCAAATGGAGTAAGAGGTGATGGTACATCTGGTAAATCTTCAGCCTGTTTTCCTTGTCCAATTCTAATGGGCTCAACTTGGAACGAAGATCTATTTTATGAGATAGGAGAAGCTTTGGGGGAAGAAGCAAACGATAAAGATGTCGACGTTTTATTGGGGCCCACAATAAATCTTCATAGACATCCACTTGGTGGAAGACATTTTGAGAATTACTCAGAAGATCCTTTTTTGGTTGGTAAATTGGCAACAGCATATGTAAAAGGAGTTCAGTCTAAGAAGGTCTCAGCCTGTCTAAAGCACTTTATAGCGAATGATACTGAGTTTGAAAGACACACGTCTAGTAGCAATGTCGACGAGCGAACTCTTAGAGAAGTTTACTTGTTGCCCTTTGAAATGGGTGTAAAAGAAGGTAATTCTAAATCTGTTATGTCAGCCTATAACAAATTAAATAATATTTATTGCAGTTCTCATAAAGAACTTCTGATAGATATTTTAAAAAAAGAATGGAATTTTGATGGATACGTTGTAAGCGATTGGGGTGCAGCATTAGAAACTGTTGAAAATGCCCATGGTGGACTCGACTTGGAAATGCCTGGTCCCGGCAATACCTGGGGTAAAAAATTACTTGAAGCAGTTACTGAGGGTTTGGTCGACGAAGAAGTAATTAATGACAAAGTTGAAAGAATTTTAAACATTGCAGAGTTTTCAGGGAGGTTTGATTCACCTGAAAATAAACTTGAAAAAAGTAATATTAGAAAATCTCATAATAAACTTCTAAGGAAAGTGGCTTCCGAAGGAATGGTCTTATTGAAGAATAAAAAGATTTTGCCTTTAAAAAAGTCTGCTATAAAAAAATTAGCAGTTATTGGGCCTAATGCTAAAAATAGTCAAATTATAGGAGGAGGAAGTGCAAGTCTAAAACCTCATTATCAAGTACATCCTTTTGAAGCATTGCAAGAAAGATTTTCAGATGATTTTTCAATATCCTACGCAGAAGGAGCAAAAACAAATAAATATTTACCTAAATTGAATGAAAGACTTTTTTCTAATTCTGAAGATGGTTTTTTAGTAGAGTATTTTGATAAAGAAATAAATAAAGATAAATTAATTTCTTCTGAAGTTTTGAAAGGAAATAAATTTTGGGTGTTTGAAGGTTTTGCAAAAGACATAATTAACAAAGAAGAACGCCCTTCAGTAATTGTAAGATTTTCCTGTGATTATTCTCCAGATGTATCTGGCGAACATGATTTTGAAATATTTGGTATCGGGTTAGGAAAATTAAAAATTGATGGAAAAGTTTTAATAGATAATTGGAATGAAACTACACAAGGAGAAGCTTTTTTTTCTTTTGCCACAGCGCCTAAAAGAAATTCTATTTATCTCGATAAAAATGAGACCTATAAGTTTGAGGTAGAATACTTTTTTGAAGGGAGGTTTCCAGCAATTCATTTTGGTTGTATGCCTCCTGAAAAAGAAAACCTTCTAGAAGAAGCCATCAAAACCTCTAGAGAAGCTGATGCAGTTATTTTAATTGTCGGTACAAATTCAGATTGGGAGACTGAAGGAAACGATAGATCTGAACTCGCTCTTCCAGCCGATCAAGATAAATTAATAGAATCTGTTATAAAGGAAAATGCAAACACGGTTGTGGTGATAAATTCTGGATCTCCTGTTTCTATGCCTTGGATAAACGATAGTAATGCTATTTTACAATCTTGGTTTGGAGGGCAAGAATACGGAAACGCTCTTGCCGATTTAATTTTTGGAGAAATAAATCCTTCCGGTAAACTTCCAACTACCTTTCCCGTCCAGATAGAAGATACTCCTGCATTCGATTATTATCCCGGAAAAAATTCACAAATGAATTATGAGGAAAAGCTATTAATTGGCCATCGCTGGTATGAAAGGAAAGGTAAGAAACCTCTCTTCCCATTTGGATTTGGGCTTTCTTTTACTAAATTTTCTTTTTCAGATCTTGAGGTAATCAAAAAAGATGATCTAAACATAAATTGTAAGTTTAGAATCAAAAATTTTGGTGAAATGGATGGTCATGAAGTTGCTCAATGTTATGTTGCTTTTTTAAAAGCTGAAGAAGATGAACCATTAAAAACTCTCCAATCATTTAAAAAAGTTTTCATTGAAAAAAATAAAGAAATTGAATTAGAAATTTCCTTAAATAAAAGAAATTTCTCGTACTGGGATGTGGATAAAAAAGATTGGATGGTAAAACCCGGTGAATATCGAATCGACATCGGTTCGTCATCGGAAAAAATAGAATTATCTGAAATTATAGTTTTATGAAGTTAGCCAATTCATTTGTTCTTCAGTAAGACTTATTGAAGAAGCTTTTATAGAGCTTTCTGACTCGTATACTGATCTAGGACCAACAAGAGGAAAAATATTAGGGCTTTTGTTTACTACATATGCAAGCGCCAACTCTATCGGCAAGCATTTTAGATCTTTTGCAAGCTGAAAACATTTCTCTCTTCTTTTTAAATTCGTCTCATCATGCCAAACTCTTTTTTCTTCTTCCAGTGAGGGATTTGCAATATGCTCTGCTTTTGGAAATAAATCTTTATCTAAAAAGAAACCTCTAGCCTGACTGGACCAAGGGAAGAGATATATATTATTTTCTATAAGATAATTTAAGTATTCATCATTGCAATGAACACATCCAGGCCAAACGGGTTCGTTCATGTTCGCTAAACTAAAATTGTTACTCAAAACTTTGAATCCTGTTTTTTTATTTTTATCAGCATATTCATTGGCAGATTTAAATCTTTCTAAAGTCCAGTTTGAAGCTCCAATTAAAGAAATAAGGCCTTCTGACTGAATATCATTCAAAGCGTCGACAAATTCTCCAACGGGTATATTTAGATTATCTCTATGCAAACAATAAATATCTAAAGACTCAAGTTTTAATCGCTCTAGAGATTCTACTAGTTGTGATTTTATAAATTCGGGTTCGCAATTTGGAGTATGAGCTCCTTTTCCTAAAACAATTATCTCTTTAGAAATATTATTAGCTGAAATCCAGTTTCCTAAATATTTATCTGATTTTCCGTCATTGTAAATATATGCAGTATCAAAAATATTTCCACCATTAAGAAAAAAATGATCAAACATAGTTGATGCATGAAGTTGTGAAGTTTGATTATCACAGCCAAAAACTATTCTTGACCCTTCTTTTGAAATACCTTTTATGTTTGTTTTTTCTAATTCATAGCTAGCTTGATATTTTGAGGCAAAAATTGGAGAATTTTTAATAGAATTTTGTGGGTATTTAACGCCTGTTTCTAGATACCACTTCTCAAGCCAAAGCATATTTCCAAAACTATCATTATGCGACATTGCTTTTGATTCTATATCTCCACCAAGAATACATTTCGAAGCTTCGTTTATCTCTCTAGTAAAAAGACCAATTTCATCTTTTATTGGAATATCGTTTATTTTTCCTTTACTAGTAACTTGAATTGAAGAGCTTCCATCTTGAAATTGCCCACAATGCCAAGGGTCAGAGACTCTTATTTTACTTTCTTGTGACTCTATAATTAATTCGTTACTTAATTCTTTATTGATTGAAGTTTTAATTTCTGCGGTAATATTTTCTTTAAAAATTATTTTTGCAGTGGAATCTAGATCAACTCCAGTATCATCTAATGATCCTTTAACATCCATGCTTAATGGGTCCAAATATTGCTCGCCCACTAATGCTCCTGCTATAAGTCTTGCCATCGATAATGGGTAACAACCCACATCAAGAATTGCTCCCCCGGCTAATTCAGGATTCCTTAATCGGTGATTATCAGAAACTTGAGCATTAAAACCGAATGAACTTGAAATCTTTACATTACTTCCAGTAAGGTGCTCTTTACAAAGATTAATAAGCTCATAAGTTTGAGGATGTGTTCGATACATAAAAGCTTCCATTAGAAAAACTCCTTTTTTCTTAGCCTCATTCATAACTATCATTGCTTCTGTAGAATTAACAGTTATAGGTTTTTCGCATAAAACATTTAAGTTTTTATTTATTGCTGCCATTGAATAATGAAAATGAGAATCGTGAGGGGTAGCAATATAGACAGCATCAATATCAGAACCAAGAAAATTTTCTAAATCCAAATATGGCTGGCAATTATGTTTTTTAGCAAAGGCATCAACTTTTTCTTCGTTCCTACCAAGGACACAAGAAAGCTTTGAATTATCTGAATACTTAATAGAGTGAGCAAATGCATTAGCAATGCTGCCTGCGGCTATTATTCCCCACCTAACTTCTTTCATGAATCTCTTTTATCAATTTTTTATGGAATTTAGAATCTATTGGATAAAAATATACCAAAATAAAGCTTAAAACTACTCCCGTTAAAGGTATAAAAGTCATTAAGACTTTTAAATTTTCTAATGTTTCTTCTGATTGAATTGTATTTGGAACAAACCCAATATTAGTAAGAAGCATTCCTAAAATCAGTGCAGAGATAGCTATTCCTCCTTTTTGAGCAAAAGTCATAAAACCATACAAAGAGGATTCTGTTCTCACACCAGTTTTCCATTCGCCATATTCAATTGTATCGGGCAACATTGACCAAAACAAAACTCCAGTGGCGCCATTACCAATCCCTAAAACTACTAGAACAATCAAAAGTTCGAATAAATTTTTAATTGGATACAAATAGAAGAATAAAAAACTAAATACCAAGAGAATCATTGAAATAAGCCAAGAATTTCTTTTCCCTATTTTTAGTGCTGAATAAGCCCAGATAGGTATAGCAAGAAAAGCGGAAGCTGCGCTCACTCCTAAAATTAAACCTTGATATGAATGTAAGTCTAACGCGTACTTAGTGTAATAAATTAAATTTTTATTAAACATAATTGAAGTTGTTATTAAAGTAAGAGTAGAGGCGAATACAATCAAAAAAGCATAGTTATTAAGAATTGATTTTCTCACCTCTGAAAAATTAGGTAATTTTGCAATCTCTATATTAAAGTTTCTCTCCTTAACTGTTTTTACAGTAATCGCTAGGATAAATATTGCCGCAAGCCCACAACAAATCCCTAAATAGACAAAACCTAATGATTCCTCGCCACTTCCAAACCAATTAATTAATGGAAATCCTAGTGCGGAAATAGTCAGGGTTCCAAAGGAAGCTCCTAACATTCTGGCCGTGGTTAATTTAGTTCTCTCTTCGCTATCATCAGTGATTCTTGCTGTTAATGAACTATATGGAACACTCACAATAGTAAAGCAGCTTCTATGGAATAAGTTAACTATTACAAGAAAAATAAATAAAAAATTTCCTTCAAAAGGAGGTGCCCAAAAAAGCAAAGCAAATGAAAAAGCTAAAGGCACCGATCCAAAAAAAATGTAAGGTCGATAACTTCCCATTTTAGTTCTTGTCCTTTCTGCTATATAACCCATGTAAGGATCTGTAATTGCATCCCAGCCAATGCCTAAAGCATAAATCCAGCCAGCTAACAAAGGCGAAATTCCAACTACATCTGTATAAAAATAAAGCAAATATAGTCCTACCCCGCTCCAATAAAGACAAATTGCGTAGTCTCCAATTCCATAACCGGCTCTTACCTTGTTACTTACTATATTTGTATTAATCTTTTACCCCTATTTTGATGAAATCAATTTATATCATTGATGATACGTATTTCCCTATAGCTAAACTGCTTGTTATTCCGGGACTCTCAATCCCTTGTAAATTTATGAAACCTTCAACTTTATGATCTTTAGGAAATTGAATAGAAAAGTCTTTCATTTTTTCAGACGGCTTTTGAATTTTAGGTCTTATCCCACAATAATCTGGATGTAATCTTTCTGGCTCCATGCCAGGCCAATAATTATGTATTGAACTTACAAATTTTTCTTTAAGAGTTTCATCGAATAGATAATCTATTTCATCAACCCAAGAAATATCTGGACCAAATCTGAGCTGACGTGAAATATCAAACCCAACATGCAAACCTTGTGAGGATTCACTGGGTAAAGGATAAATTAGAGAATCAAAAGGGTTTATTCCTGAATATTTAAAATAGTGTCCTTTGGCAAAATGTATTTTATGAGTGAATACCTTTTTAAGAGGAGAAATAGTTGAAGAAACATTTTCTGACCCTAGGCCCGCCGAATTTATTAAAACACAAGCCTCAATTTCAAATTCATCTAAATCGCTGCATTTTATAGAGAAAGCTTTTCTCTTTCTTTTTGCGCTCAAAAAATTTGTATTGAATGAAATAACTCCCTCATTATGTTGTATATCTCCTTCTAAGGAAGTAATGAATTCAGGAACATCTATAATTCCTGTTTCTGGTGAAAAAAGACCCCCTACAACGTTTAATTCTGGTTCCTTTTTTTTAATTTCTTCCAAGGTGCTTTTTTTTAGATCTACTCCATTTGATCTACCTTGAAGAAAAATCTTTTCTAAGTTAACTAATTCATTCTTATGTGATGCGATAATAAATTTTCCTGTCTTTTTGTGACTAATTTTTTTTAATTTCGCATACTTATAAAGAAGCTTATTTCCCTCCACACAAAATTTAGTTTTTAAAGAATTTTTTGGATAATACATGCCAGCGTGAATAACGCCGGAATTTCTTGACGACACTCCCTCTCCAGCTCTTGATTCTTTTTCTAATACCAGAACTTTCTTACCTTTTTCAGCTGAATATTTTGCAATAGATAGTCCTACTGCTCCTGCACCTATGATTGCAATATCAAAAATTTTAATCCTCCAAGAATTTTATTTTGTTTATTATGACAAACTTATATAAAATCGTTTTCTCTTTTTGCCCAGATAGCTCAGTTGGTAGAGCAAAGGACTGAAAATCCTTGTGTCGGTGGTTCGATTCCACCTCTGGGCACCATCTTAAGATAATTTAAAATCTTTTTTAGGTCTATGTTAAAGCTAAAGTAATATACTGATATGAAATTTTTTAAAAAAGAAAAAAAACTATATCCATCTATCGAGCCTTTTGATTCAGGCTTTATTAAAAAAGGTGTTCATGAAATTTATTACGAACAATGTGGAAATCCTAAAGGCAAGCCTGCAATTTTTTTACATGGCGGACCAGGTGGTGGAGCTGGAAAGCTTTCGCGACGCTTTTTCAATCCAAGAAAATACAGAATAATTCTTTTTGATCAAAGGGGCTGTGGTAAAAGTAAACCTCATACTTGTTTAGAAGAAAATACTACTTGGCATCTTGTAGATGATATTGAATCTATTAGAAAAGAACTTCAAATAGAAAAATGGCTTGTTTTTGGTGGATCTTGGGGAAGTACTCTTGCTTTGGCTTATGCCCAAAAATATCCTCACTGTGTAACTGAACTTGTTTTAAGAGGAATTTTTATGTTGAGAGAAAAAGAACTCAAGTGGTTCTATCAGTATGGTGCAAGTGAGATATATCCTGAAGCTTGGCAGGGATTTATAAATGAAATTCCGGAAGATGAAAGGTTCGATCTAATTGATGCCTATAGAAAAATTTTCAACGGTGAAGATAAAGAAAAAAAGTTATCTGCTGCTAAAGCCTGGTCTAAGTGGGAAGCATCTGCAAGTTTTATTAACCACAATCCTAGTGCGATTAAAGACTCTGTAAATGCAGAATTTGCTCTTGCCTTTGCTCTCATAGAAAATCATTATTTTGTAAATAAAGGTTTTTTAGATTACGAAAACCAACTTATAGATAACATTGACCCTATTAGGCATATTCCAACTGTAATAATCCAAGGAAGATATGATGTGGTCTGCCCCTCAACAACTGCATATGAACTTTATTCTAAATGGCCTGAAGCTGAACTAAAAATAGCTCCTTTCTCGGGACATTCTGCGTTTGAAAAAGAAATTACAGAATTGTTAATCAATGCAACTGATACTTTTAGTCAAAATTAATTTATTGAGCCTCTAACTTTATAAATAGACAAAAGATTAATTGTCATAATGCAAGATTTTTCTTCTTTTTTGAAAAGGTTTACTTCAACGTCAACAAATTCATGGCCTTTTTTTTCAAAGATATCATTTACTTGAATTTCTGAAATAACAGATGAATTAAAAGGAAGCGCCTGATAATTTTGAGAGGAAGTTTGTAAGTGGATCCAAGGGTTCATATAAGCATTACTCGCAAGAGCCCAATTAGAACAACCCAAAAGAAAACTCAAATTAGAAAATCCTTTTTTAGAGGGATTTAATAAATCTGGAAGACTATTTTGATCTCTTAAATAAATTAAAGGGTTCTTGCCGCCCCAGAAATATTCAAAAGCCATGCATCCGTCTTTTTTTAATTTCATCCAAACATCCCTAGAAGCTTTAGGACCTTGAAAATTTCCCGTAGCAATTTTATCACCCCTCATCTTAGGAATTTCTTGAATATTTTCTATTAGAGCAGCTTCTGCATTTGCAGTAACAAGTTGATTACTATTTCTTAAAATGGAACTGATTTTGTTCTCTGAGACTTCATTAAAAAAAACAGAAAATTTTTCTTTGTCATATAAGGGAGAAGTTATTTTACATTTCGCCCATCCTTTTTCTAACCAATCTAGTCCCCACTTTTCAATTATTGGGTGTAACAAATAAGCAGAAACTGTTACACCTGGAACCAGCCCTCCTTTAAAACCAAATTCTTTTGCCATCTCATCTCCATGGATTTGGTTATCTGAATCGGGAGCCGTATTTAGAGCTTTTGCTGACCAGATTTCTTTTTTAAAAATTGTTTTTTTATCCATGTGCCATGTTAAAAATAGATACAAACAAGACTCCGCTCATTAAAGCTCCTGTTGCCATTACAAAATAATCAACCAAAAATACTAGAATTAATTTTAGCCAAGAAGATTCTTTGTTTTTGATTTTTCTAAAAGCGGATATCTTAAAATAAGCGAAAGCTATAAGAAATGTAGTCGCTCCAACTATAAAAATTCCTAGATTCATAATTTTACTCTAATCTTTTTCTTCATCCATTTCTTGCCAAACTTCAGCTAAAACGTTGCTTGAAGAAACAGCATTTGGCCAACCGGCATAATGAGCTAAGTGAAAAATAATCTCTTCTAGTTTTTCTCTACTAAGTCCCAAATTTCTTGCTCCTCTAAAATGAAGTCTTAGTTCGCTTTCTCTATTTAAGGCAATTAACCCTGCCAAAGTAATCATACTTCTCTCTTCAATTTCTAAGCCAGGTCTCGTCCAAACACTACCAAATAAATTTTCTATAGTATGGGATCTAAAATCATCGGATATTCCTGAGCCAGCTTTAGATAAAAAATTTAATTTCTCTAAAACCTCCATTCCCTTTTTTAATTTTTTTTCGTCGCTTTCAAAAGACATTCTTTCTCCTTTTATTTTCAAACTAAAGTTTAATGGAAAAGCTCTTCTGATTTATAAATAATTATGAAAATAATTTTTATGAATTTTTTCATCTAAAAGATGTATTCTTCTTTGCAAGTAATCTAAAAAATTATGTAGTTGTTTATCATCATAACCATTCAGCCTAGCAGAAAATACTCGGTGGTTTAATTTTTTTATTACTTCTAAAACATCGTTATTTTTTGGCAATGCTGAGAGACTTTTTTCTGTGATTGTTAAACATCGATAAATAGATCTTGGAAAATTTTCGTTTTTGAGGAGAAAATTTATAACATCTCCCCTTTCTATTTCTCCTCTTATTTCCTTTCTAAATGATTCATGTGCAGATAAGGTTCTAAGCATGCTTACCCACTCTAAGGTATGAAAGTCATGAGTTTGCTCATTGGATTTATTAATGCATAAGCTGTCTATGATTCTAGAATTCATGTCAATCCTTTCTACAAATCTTCCCAACCTCATAAATTCAAAAGCATACCCTCTCGAAAAGTTATCGGAAATAATTCCAAAGAATCTTTGGGTCCCTGAAATAACATTGTAAATATAAGAAGCTCGTTTTCTTCTGCTGGATGAAGATGACATTCCTCCACTAAATTCATTAAATAAATTGTTGAGTTGTTCGGTTGCTGACCTCGGCAAATCATCTTTTATAGCTCGAGCATTGTATCGAGCCATTTCTAATGAAGAAATAATTGAATTTTCATTTTCTTTATCATCGCCTAAAAATTTTACAGCGCTAATTTCACTATATTCTGAGTACTTATTTTGAAATAACTTCTCTGAATCCATGGTTTTTATGATGGGCTTCCATCCAAGAGATTTATCACCTGGAAAATCTAACATTAGCTCGGAATGCACATTAATCATTCTGGCTGTATTTTCTAATCTCTCAACATATCTAGTTAGCCAATATAAATGCTCTGCGTCTCTACTTAACATTTAAACTATCCATGTGTCTTTACTTCCCCCACCTTGAGAGGAATTTACAACCGTAGAACCTTCTTTAAGAGCAACTCTAGTCAAACCACCTACTGTTACGTATTGTTTCTCACCAGTTAAAATGAAAGGTCTTAAATCTAAATGTCTAGGAGCAATATTTTCTCCAGAATAAGTGGGTGCAGTTGATAATGATATGAGTGGCTGTGCGACAAAATTTCTTGGGTTATTCATTACCTTTCTTATGGTTGATTCCTTTTCTTGTCTTGAGCAATTTTTACCTATTACTATTCCGTAACCTCCAGATTCTGCAACAGGCTTTATGACCATCTCTTTAAAGTTATTAAAAACATGTTCCCTTTGTTCTTTATTTGTGAGAATAAAAGTTTTAATATTTTTTATAATTGGCTCTTCATTTAGATAAAATCTAATCATTTTAGGAACGAAGGAATATATTGCTTTGTCGTCAGCAATTCCGCAGCCAGGAGAATTCACTATTGCTACTTTTTTTTCTTGCCATGCTTTGATAAGTCCTTTAACTCCTATAACCGAATTATTGTTTCCTTGTTCAGGATCAAGATAATCATCATCAACTCTCCTATAAATTACATCTATTTTAATTAATCCTTCAATGGTTTTTTTATATACAAAGCCATCTTTATCAACTGTTAAGTCTCTTCCCTCTACTAGATCTATTCCCATTTGTTGAGCCAAAAAGGAATGCTCATAGTAGGCGGAATTAAATATGCCTGGAGTAAGAAGAACGATTTCAGGATTCTTAGATCTACTGTTTTTAACAGAAGCTAAAGTTTCATAAAGCTTGGTTGGGTATGCATCAATTGGTGTAACTCCATATTGGTAAAAGAGTTCGGGGAAAACTCTCTTCATGATCATTCTATTTTCTAACATGTAACACACTCCTGATGGAACCCTAAGGTTATCTTCTAGAACATAGAATTTTCCATCGTGAGCTTTAATCAGGTCAGATCCGCAGATATGTGACCATGTACTGTGTTTTAGTTTCATTCCAATGCAATACGTTTTAAAAGCTGGTGAATCTAATACAAGTGATTTGTCTATATCACTTTCATTTAAAAACTGTTGTTTGTTGTAACAGTCTTCAATAAACATGTTCAAGGCTTTGACTCTTTGCTTGAGCCCTTTCTCAACCTGAAGCCACTCAGATTTTCTGATTAATCTTGGAATAAAGTCTAAGGGCCACATTCTATCTTGTCCTTCAAGGCTTCCTTCAGAATAAACCCTAAATGATATCCCCATAGATTTAATGGCAGCTTCCGTTGCTATATTAATTTCTTTTAGATCTTCAATTGATAATGATTCAAGAAAAGTGCCAATTTTTTTTGAATGTCCCCTAAGGCTGTTTTGTGGTGTAACATATTCATCGTACATAGAAGCGTTGGGATATTTTTTCCAAGAAATTTTCATATAAATTTATAATACTTTACTATTTGAATATAACAGCTAATTGATTGTAACTTTGTTCTAAAACAAAGCATTGATTGCTCAAAAAAATGACATATGACTTACTGTCTTGCTATCAAAGTTGAAGAAGGCCTAGTGTTTGCCTCAGATTCTAGAACCAATGCTGGTTTAGATAATATTGGCTCATATACAAAAATGTTTACTTATAATATTGGTGATAGAGCTTTTGTGATTTTAACAGCTGGAAACCTAGCCACTTCTCAAGCTGTCTATCATCAGATCGAGAAGGATCTTGAAAGTAATGATAGCGAAATCAATTTAAATCTATGTCAGGACATTGAGGCTGTAGCAGATTACATTGGAAAAATAAGCATCGAACAACAATCGAAAAATCATGATCCGACAGAAACAATTGATCAGAGTACTTCTCTTTTAGGTTCTCACTTTATCGTTGGTGGCCAAATTAAGGGTCAAGATCCAAATTTGGTAATGGTTTATCCAGAAGGTAACTTTATATATGTAGCTGACGAAACGCCTTTTATTCAAATCGGCGAAACCAAATATGGCAAGCCTATTTTAGATAGAATGATTTTTCCTCATACTCCTTTAGGAGACTCTGCCCGAGCTGCATTGTTATCTTTTGATTCAACCATGAAAAGTGACTTAACCGTAGGGCCGCCAATAGATTTTGTAGTTTTTAAAAAAGATCAAATTAACTTAAATTTTCAAGATCAATTAAAACTCGACTCTCCTTTTTTTAAGGAGCTTTCATCTATTTGGGCAGAGCAATTAGATAGTGCAATTCATGCTCTACCTAAATTTAATTGGGAAGAATAATTTTTTTGGAAAAACTTATGTATTTGAAATTTATTTTTTCGGTTTTTTTTCTTTTATTTCTCAATTTATCATTTGCTGCCACAGCTATAGGTCATGCACCTATCGGAGTTTCTGGGGACCATTATCACAAGTCAAAAGAAAAGATGGTATCTATAAGATACTCAACGATGCAAATGAAAGGAAATTCTTTACATGGCAATACGATCTCCGATCAGGAAATTATTTTAAGCCAAGCTAATCCTTTCGCTTCTATGTCAGGAGCTCCTGCTAACTTAAGTGTGGTCCCTACAAAAATGGAAATGGAAATGTTAATGATCGGAGGAATGTATGCTCTATCTGACAACCTTACATACATGGGCATGCTGATGTTTATGAAAAATAAAATGACCTCAAATACTTATAAAGGAGCAATGGATAGAGCTTATCTTGGAAATTTTCAAACAAGCTTTGATGATTTATCAAATATCTCTTTATCAGCGCTTTATAAATTAACTGAAACAAATAAGAATAGGTGGCACTTAGAGATTGGTTTAGATAAGTCTATCGGGGAAAACAACAATCAGGGCAATATGCTTACGCCGATGAATACGTATATGCAGATGACTATGCCCTATGCTATGCAAATGGATGGATCAACTAGATTAATATCTGCCCTAACAAATAGTACAAATTTGAATGACTTAGTATTTGGATCTCAAATTAAAAAATATACAGTCCTTAAGGATAAAGACTGGGCTTTTGGAGATAAATTAGAAATATCGTCATGGCTTCAAAAATCTTATGACGAATCTTTATCATTTTCTGCCAGGCTTATTTTTACTGATCAACAACAGATATCTGGGTCTAGTTCAAAAATTAGATCTCCAGTTCAATCAGCTAATCCCCTTAACTATGGGGGCAGAACTCTTGAATTTGGTTTGGGAGCCAATAAAGTTTTTCATTTTTTTAATAAAAGCCATAGCAGAGTGGGAATTGAGATTCTTTATTCGTTAAATAATAATAAAAATGGCTTACAACTCAAAAATGACTATAAATTAATTTTTGGCTATCAAATGTCTTTGTAATTTTTAAGACAGAGAACTAAGTATTTTGCCTTAAATAAAAATTTGTAATAATTGTTATATGAAAAAAATCGTCTCTTTTGAAGCCTCTGATAATTTAAAGAACCTTGAGGGTTTTACGAAAACTACTTTGTCTTTCAATCAAAAAAAATATTCTTTGTTTAAGGATATGGCCGACAAGCACGGATGGGACAGTATATACGTCAATGACATAAGATATGATCTGCTCAGGATGGCAATAATGGATTTTCATATATCTAAAGGGTTTTTTACCATCAGCGACCTAACAGGGATAACAGATCTTAATATTAGAAGTATAGAGCGTTTCTTAAAAAAAATTGTTGTTGCTGGTTATTTAGATAAACGATCAAGTGGTAAAGACAAAAGAGTAGTGGAATATTTCGCTACAGACAAAAGTCTACTTTTATTAAAAATATATTTAAAACTTTTAAAGGAAGGTGCTGGATTATTTAAAATTTCTCCAGAAAAAACTGCTGAATTCTCAGATATGACCACCGAAGAATTAGAAAAATATTTAGCTTGGTCAGAAGATAAAGTTTAATCTTCTTAAATTCATAACTTTACTTAAATTTTTTTGTTTATACTCTTAATCTTAAAGGAGTATTTATGTCTAAAACTAGAGTTTATTGCATAGCAAATCTTGAAATAGAAGATGCTGAGTTATTTAGAAATTATGAAAAAGGTTTTTTTGGTACTCTCAAAGAGTATAACGGTGAATTTATGACTATGGATGATGAATCAATCCATTTGGAGGGAACTTCTCCTATTGAAGGTCGAGTCATAATGTGGACCTTTCCTTCGGAAGAGGAAATGAATAGTTGGTTTTCATCAACCAGTTATCAAGAATTGGCTGAAAATTATAGAAGACCGGCAACTGAATTAAAAAATTTAACTGTCATAAAAGCAATGCCAACAAGATAAAATATTTAAAATCTAGGAGAATCATGCAACTTAATTACATTAATAAGCCTCATTTTGATAATGGCGCAATAGAAAAAATATCTGAAGTTTTAAAGGCTCATGGAATAAAGAATCCTCTTATTTGTACTGATCCTGGACTTTCTTCAATTGGTATGACGGATAAGCTTAGAAACCTTTTATCCAACGAAGTTTCGCCAACTTTTTATGAAGAAACGCCCGCAAATCCAACAGAAAAAGCAGTTAACGAAGCCTTAGAATTATATAAGACTAATAATTGTGACGGCGTAGTTGGGTTTGGTGGAGGGTCTAGTATGGATCTTGGAAAAGCAGTTGCTTTAATGGCAAATCATGAAGGAAGTGTTGTGGATTACTCAATTAACGAAGGAGGTTTAGGAAAAATATCTAAAACCATGCCGATGATAGCAATTCCAACAACTTCAGGAACAGGGAGTGAAGTATCTGTAGGGTCAGTAATTATTATGGAAGATGGAAGAAAACTTATTTTAGCTAGTGAACATTTGATTCCTGATGCGGCAATTTGCGATCCAGAACTTACTTTGGGTTTACCTCCGATACTTACTGCAGGAGCTGGAATGGATGCTCTCACGCATTGCATAGAAGCCATACTTTCGCCTGTAAATGATCCGCCAGCTGAAGCTGTTGGATTAGATGGTGTAGAAAAAATTATCAGAAATGAAAGTCTTATCAGAGCCTGTGAAAATGGAGAGGATAAAGAAGCCAGATGGAACATGATGATGGCTTCAACTGAAGGGGCAATGGCTTTTGCAAAAGGTCTCGGCGCAGTTCATTCAATGAGTCATGCTGCAGGCGCAAATCAAGATTTGAGGTTGCATCATGGAACTTTAAATGGGGTAATCTTGCCAACAATATTAAGATTTAATGCGAACCATGTTGGTGATAAATATTCTAGAATTTCTAGAGCAATGGGCAAAGCAGAATCAACAGATCTTGCAAATGAAATAGAAAAATTAAATCAAAGAATTGGTTTGCCTAGTGGACTTGCTGAAATGGGTATAACGGAAGAAATGATTCCAGGTCTCGTCACGCACTCCATGACAGATCCGAGCAATATGACTACGCCTAGACTTCCCTCTCAAGAAGAATGGGAAAAATTATTTTTAGAGGCAATGTAGATTACATAAATAAAAATGAAGAAAGTTTGTTTAGTTATAGGAGCTGGCGCAGGGATAGGAGGAACCGTAGCAAAAAAATTTGCTTCAGAAGGTTATTATGCTTATCTTGCCAGACGTACTGACGAAGAAGGTTTAAATAAATTAATTAAAGAGATAAAAGATAGTGGCGGCGAAGCATCTGGTTCTTTATTAAACGTAATTGATGAGAACTCAATTGAAGATTTAGTAAATAAGGTTGAATCAGAAATTGGTCCAATTGATACAGTTATTTATAACATTGGAGCTCAAATAGGAGATCGAGCATTAGCAGAAACCAGCTACAAAGCTTTTGAAATGGGTTGGCGAATGGCAACTTTTGGCTTATTTAGACTTGCTCAAGTTCTAACGCCTAAAATGAAAGAAAGACAAACTGGTAATATTATTGTGACTTCAGCAACTTCAGCAGTAAGGGGTAATAAAGGTCAACATTCTCACGCAGCTGCCATGGGAGGCAGGAGAATGCTTTGTCAGTCCTTGAATGCTGAATTTGCAAAAGACGGCATTCACGTAGCCCATGTAATAATCGATGGAGCAGTAGATGCTCCTGATACATTGGGGAAAATGCTTGGCCCGGAACTCTTTGAAAAGTTTAAAGAACAAAAAGGACAGCATGGAATGATTTTGCCTGAAGATGTTGCTGAAACATATCTCTTTGTAGCTAGGCAAAAAAAGTCAACATGGACCCATGAAATTGATATCCGAGCTTTTTCTGATCAAGCATGGTGGAATCATTAAGATTTGACCAAACCTTTATAATACAATATTGTGAAAAGATGATAATTTATCAAAAGCAAGACTGTGATTTAACTTTAAGGGAAGGTATTAAAGTTTATGAAAAGTATTTAATCGATAATGGTAAATCTCCTTTAACAGAGCTAAATGAAAGATCTACTCTAATTAGAGATCACGACGCCTCTCATGTTATTTTTGGTCTAGATACCTCACTTGAAGAAGAAGCATTGTTAGATACTTGGCTTCTATGTGGTTGTAGCTACAAATTTAGTTATTTGGCATCCTATGCGAAACTTCCAGAATTAAAAGAATTGACGAAGAAACTTCTTAAAGAAGTCGGTGTAACTGGGTTTTTTAAATTATATAAAAGTGTTATTCCTACAAAACTAAAAATTGCTTTTAAAAATTCAAGGAAAATGAAAAAGAAATGGCCTTTTAAACACCCAGAGGAATTTCTAGACAGAAAAATTTCTGACTTAAGGGAAGAATTTGGAATTAAAATTCTATCTCCCGAAGAAAGAGATCTTAAAAAAGTAATCTGGTCAGGATCACATTCGACCTAATCTTGCAAAAAACCTTCAAATCTTTCGTATGCAGTAATAAAGTCTTGTTTAAATTCTTGAACTACAGCTCCTGCCGACAAACTCTCATTCATTAACCCTACTCCTTGGCCGACCCAATACGTAGCTAGATTTACTGCTCCATCATGTCCACCCTCAGCTAATTTATTTACCTTAGCTAAGGCTGGTTCAGCAACCATTGGCTGAAGTGGCATTGGCAAAGGCTCAGGAGCAGTTTCAGCTTCCCATGCATCCGTCCAAGATGACTTAAGTTGTCTCGAGTGTTTACCGGTTCTGCTTCTTGATCTAACAGTATCACTGGAGCTTGCTTGCAACATTTTTTCTTTTACTATTGGGTGGGTTTCAGCTTCAGCTGTAGTCAACCAAACAGATGCCGTCCAGGCTCCAGAAGCTCCCATCACCATTGACGCGGCCATTTGTTCTCCAGTTACAATTCCTCCAGCAGCTAAAATAGGAACATCTCCGTAAGGTTGGATTGCTCTATGAACTTCGGGAACAAGTACCATTGTAGAGACACTTCCACAGTGCCCGCCTGCTTCTGTTCCTGAAACTACCAAGATATCAACGCCTGCCTTAACTTGAGCAATTGCATGTTCTTTAGTTCCCAAAAGTGCAGCAACTTTTACGTCGTTGTCTTTTCCCATTTTAACCATCCATTCTGGAGGGACTCCTAATGCATTAGCTATTAATTTTATTGGATGTGAAAAAGCTACATCTAATAATGCTTTGGCACCTTGATCAGCTGTATTTTGTGCAAATCCAGAGGCAGCCATATCTCCTTCGCTTTCTCTAAGCTCAGGAGCATCAATATCATGATTTTTTAGAACATCAGTTCTAAAGTCTCTATATTCTTGAGGAATCATGTCAGCTAATTTCTGAGCGTTGAATTCTTCGCCTTTGCCCAACATTTTATTAGGGATTAGCACATCCACTCCATATGGTTTTCCATCAATTCTTTCGTCAATCCAATTTAATTCTTGTTCTAATATTTCAGGAGACATTCCAACTGCTCCAAGAACTCCAACTCCTCCAGCTTTAGATACAGCAACAACAACATCTTTACAGTGACTAAAAGCCACTAAAGGGAACTCGGCTCCCAGCATTTCACAAATAGGTGATTTCATATTTTTACTCCCTCATTTTTAGATATTAGGTTAATATCTTTTGAAGGGAAATTCTATATCAATTTAAAAAAATTTAATATGTCGAAAAAAATAACTATTCCGTCAAGTTTAATATCAATCTTTCTAGCCAGTTTAGTTGCAATGGGAATAAATCAGGGCGGTGTAAGTATTTCTGGTGTCTCTTTAATTTACTTTTGCTGCGCACTGATATTTGTAGCACAGTGGTTAGTATTTATCCCATCGTATATTTTTCAAACTGAACATTATTTTGATTTAACAGGTTCGCTAACTTATATATCGGTAACCCTTTTAGCGATTCTTTTCACAATAGACATTACTTTAAGAGATATTTTATTGGCTTTATTGGTATGGATTTGGGCTTTTCGGTTAGGTTCTTTCTTATTTGTTAGAGTAAAAAAAGCAGGCAGTGATGGAAGATTTGATCTTATGAAGAAAGATTTCTGGTGGTTTTTAATGACTTGGACAATACAAGGTTTATGGGTTTTCCTGACGCTAGCTATGGCATTGGCAGCAATTACTTCTGAATTAAAATTACCTATAGATATTTTTGCGGTTGTTGGTGTTTTAATTTGGATAATCGGTTTTTCTATAGAGGTTATAGCCGATCAACAAAAAACAGACTTCAAAGATAATCCGGCTAATGAAAATAGTTTTATTACTGAGGGGCTTTGGAGTTGGTCGCGTCATCCAAATTATTTTGGTGAAATGGTTTTATGGATTGGAATTTCTGTCATAGCATTACCTGTTCTAGGGGGTTGGCAGCTAGTAGCTCTTATATCTCCAATTTTTATAATATTTCTTTTAACTAGAATAAGTGGAATTAATTTGCTTGAAGCTAGAGGACTTAAAAAATGGAAAGATGATCCTGCTTACTTAGATTATTTAAATAGAACTTCTATTTTAATCCCTTTTCCTCCCAAAAAAGATTAACTTCTAGCTGATTTTAAAGGTGAGGTTTTTCTTATAAAAACACTCCTTCATCGAAAAATTTTTATTCTTCAAACTTGAGTGCTTTAGACTTTTTAAACGCTTCTCTTTCAAACAACATATCTGTATATCTTTTAATATTAGGTTTAAAAGCTTGATGAATGCCCAACGATTCAGCTACGACAAAAGCGTAACTTACACAAATATCCGCAATGGTGAATCTATTTGCACATAAATACTCTTTATCTTCTAAAGTTGTTTCAAGTAATTTGCATCTAGATACAAACCACCTGCTGTACCCTTCGACAGCCGCATCAGCAACGCCAGGTTCCTGAAGTTTATATCTGAGAACAACAGTTTGAGGGAAAGTTAATGTCGCATCTGAATGAAAAAGCCAATTTAAATAAGCTGGATAGTCAGGTTCATCCGGCATAACTCTTAGATCCGATGGGCCATATTTTTCTACCAAGTATTGAGACATGGCTACTGATTCCGTCATCTTTACTTCTCCATCAATTAGGTAAGGAATTGTTCCAAGCATATTTACTTCCAGATATTCTTTCATAAAGACCCTTGGAGGAAATGGCATCATTGTTAGCTCATAATCTAGTCCCATCTCTTCGGCTGTCCAAATAGGTCTCAATGCTCTTGATGCTTCTGTTCCCCAAATTTTTATCATGGTTTTCTCCAACTCTAATTAATGTTTATACTTAAACAGTTTTAAAAAAATTATAATAACAAAAAGAGGGAAAAAATGATTGGAGCAATAGCAAAATTAAAAATTAAAGACGGCGAAAGAGATAATTTCATTGAAGCAATGGGAGAATTAGTGAAAGCAGTTGCGGATAATGAACCAGACTGTTTTTATTATGAAATGCATGAAACAGATGATCCGCTAACAATTATGATGATCGAGCTTTATAAATCAGAAGAAGCTCACGCAAATCATACTCAAACTGAACATTTTGGAACATTAGGCATGGCTTTGGCTCCTTTTATGGATGGGGCTCCAGAAATCACTGTTCATAAAAGCGTAAACTGAAAAAACTTTATCTAAAGTCCGTTGAAGACGGGAAAGTAGAGCTGGATAATTTCCAGCTCTCTCTTATAGGAAAGCTGGAAGAGCGTATGGAGATATTAAATTCTCCTAATAGTTTTATAAGTTTTAGGAAAAAACAAACGCCAAGAAGTCTTTATATCCATGGAGAAGTGGGAAGAGGTAAAACTTTTATCATGGATCTTTTTTTTGATAGTCTTAAAACAAAGCAAAAAATAAGACTTCATTTTCATAGATTCATGAATAATCTTCACAGTGAACTTCATGAGTTAGTTGGACAAAAAGATCCAATCAAAAAAATTGTTAAACAACTATCAAAAAAATATAAAGTTCTTTGTTTTGATGAGTTTTTTGTTGAAGATATTGGCGACGCAATGCTTCTAGGCAGATTTATGACAGAACTTTTTTCTTCGGGTATTTGCTTAATTACTACTTCAAATATAGAACCAAAAAATTTATACGCGAACGGTCTTCAAAGAAAATTATTTATTCCAGCCATTAAATCTATAGAAAAAAATTGTGAAATATTTTTTTTGAATTCTGATAGTGATTATCGTCTAAGAACATTAGAACAAACAAAATTAGTTTTTATTCCTTTAGGAAATGAGTCTGAATTAAATATGCTTGATACTTTTATGGCATTATCAAAATCAAAAAAAATTAATGACAGTTCTATTAAAGTTTTAGATAGAAAAATAAATATTATTAAAAGCTCAGAGGGAACAATCTGGTTCAATTTTAAAGATATATGTGCTTCTCCTCGAAGTTCAGCTGACTACATTGAAATTGCTAAAGAATTTCATAACGTATTAATATCAAATATCCCAATAATAAATTCAGACGATGAAGCTAGAAGGTTTATTAGTTTGATTGATGAATGTTATGACAGAAAAGTAAAAATAATTACTTCAGCTGCAATTGAATTTCCAAAGATTTATACGGGAAATAAACTTATCGAAAAATATAAAAGAACTGTAAGTAGACTTATAGAGATGCAATCAAAAGAATACTTAAAGGAAGCTCATAAGCCTTGAATTTTTTTTAAATGACACTAAATAAAATAGTGTAAGATATGAATATTAAAATGAAAGAAATAATTGAGACTAATTTTGCCATCGGCCAAGTAGTCAGACATAAATTCTTAGATTTTCGAGGTGTCATTTTCGACGTCGATCCGGAATTCAATAACACTGAAGAGTGGTATCAAAGCATACCGGCACAAATAAGACCAAAAAAAGATCAGCCCTTCTATCATGTTTTTGCTGAAAATGAAGACGTTTTCTATACTGCATATGTTTCTCAGCAAAATCTTTTAGCAGATATATCTAACGAACCTGTTTCTCATCCAGACGTATCGAGTAATTTTGGACCTTTTAAAGATAATTCTTACGAAATACTTCAGGGCGCAAGAAATTAGCCTGACAAGCAAACAGCTGTAACGAATAATTCCATTGCTTTTTTTAAATCTGAGTTTTTGACTTGGGTTGGAGCAATTCTAATATTCTGATTTTGAGGGTCTTTCTTGTAAGGAAATGTGGAGCCAACTGGGGTAAGTTTTAAGCCTGCATCTGAGCATAATTTGTGTATTTTTTTTGCTTTTCCAGGCTTCGAATTGAATGAAACAAAATAGCCACCTGTTGGGGTACTCCAATTTGCATAACCCTCAGGCAATCTTGATAGATATTCTTCAACAATTTCAAACTTAGGTCTAATTAAAGAGGAAAGATCTTTCATGTGATCTTCCAAAGCTTTAGGATTTTTAAAAAATTTAACGTGTCTTGCTTGATTTATTTTATCCGAGCCTACCATTACTTTTTCCAAATAAGATACAAAAGTTTTTATAGTTTTTTCTGAGCCTCCCATAAAAGCTATACCGGAGCCAGCAAAAGTTATTTTGCTAGTACTTGCAAATAAAGAAATATTATTTGAGGTTTTAAACTTTTCGCATTGTTTGAAGATATTTGACAATTTAGGTGACTTTTTAAAATCGTGAACTGCATAAGCATTATCGTAAAATATCATAAAATCTTTACTACTTTTTTTTGGTAATTTAGCTAGCCTAGTGATGGTCTCTCTAGAATATGTTTCTCCGGTAGGATTAGAGTGTTTCGGGACGCAAATAATTCCTTTAACACTTTTATCTTTTTTAATAATAGCTTCTACTTCATCCATGTTTGGGCCCTGACCAGTCATAGAAACTGTAATCATATTTATTCCCATTTCTTCAAGAAGAGAAAAGTGTCTGTCATATCCAGGAACAGGACAAATAACTGAAACCTTTTTTTTATCTTTCCATGGACCATCTCCATTTCCTTTAAAGAAAAGTGTCTGCAACATAATAGCTGTAAGATTTAAACTACTAGTTCCATTAACAATTATATTTTTTGGTTTTACGTTTAGTAAAAGTGAGCCTAATTTTTTCGCTGATGGCAATCCATCAATCTCACCATAATTTCTTATATCAGCATTATCTAGTTTGAAATCTTTTTTGCTCTTTAGATTAATCATAACTAAATTTGAAAGATCTAGTTGATCCGAGGAAGGCTTCCCTCTGGTAAGATCTAAATTCAATTTCAGTTTTTTTATACTATTGTATTTAGCTTGTAATTCCGCTCTTTCTATTTTTTTCATCTTTTTATTATCTCTAAAGAATTTTCTTTAGCATATTTTTCTAGCTCTTCATCTGGAGAAATAATAATACTATTTTTACAAACTTTTACGAGTGGGAGGTCATTTATAGAATCGGTATAAAAAATAGCATCTTCTAAGTTGAAATTATTTTTCTTGCTCCACTCTTGCATAGTTATTAACTTACCTTCAGCGAAAGTAGCAACTCCATCTAGATTTCCAGTAATTTTATTATTTTCTATTTCTAATGGTGTGCCAAAGAAAGTGTCGATAGAGAAAACTCTCGAAAATCCCTCAACAATGAAATTTAAAGAACCAGAGGCAATAATTTTTTTATCATTTTTATGTTTTTCTAAGAGATCGTAAGTTAAGGAATCAATCAGTAGTTTCTCATATTGATTAATGAATTCTCGTACTAGTGATTCAATTTCATTCGTTGTTTTTCCGATTAAGGGGTTAAGCAAAAATATACAATAGGCATCAAAATCCATATTACCAGCTCTATAAGCAACCTCGAATTCACTTATTTTTTTCATATAAAAGTCTTTATCAATCAAGCCCTTTTCTACTGTGAATTCAGCCCATTTAAATTCACTATCGCCAGATAAAAGAGTGTCGTCTAAATCAAAAATTACTGTCTTCATATTAAAAATCTTAATTCACTCAAAGCTTTACGGTAAGCTTCTCTTTTAAAATCCACTATTCTATCGATTGGTTGCCAAAACGAAACCCATTCAAATGTATCAAATTCTGGAAAAGCTTCATAATCTAATCTTATTTCATGATCGTCATTTTTTATTCTGAGTAAAAACCATTTCTGTTCTTGGCCTTTAAACTTTCCTCCCAAGACTTTAGACCTTATTGTTTTAGGAATGTCATAAATTATAGTATCGTCTGATTCTCCTATATATTGAACATCATCTTTTCTAAGACCAACTTCTTCCAATAGTTCTCTATACATTGCCTTTTCTAAATTTTCATTATCGTCGACTCCTCCTTGAGGAAACTGCCATGTTTTCGTATTTGTTCTGCGGCAAATTAAAACTTTATTTTTGCTATTAAGAACCACCATAGCAACGTTTGGCCTGTAACCTTCTTTACTTGCTTTCATCATGAAATTTTAAAATTAAATTGCTTTATTTTTCCTTCTTTTCCTTTTGGATTATATAGCTGCTCTTTAATATCAACTTGATCATTTTGGTCTATGGTCATTACTGTCGTTGACCTAGTTCCATAAATTGAAGAGTTAATAAATCTGGCTGAAAATTCGGAACCATGATTTTTATTTAATTTTTCTTCATCAAATTCATATGATTCCTGCGGAGATTGCATTAGCTTTAATAAGTCATCTGTTGAAAAAGATGAAGTTAAGATTTGTTCAAAATCTTTTTTTGCTAAATCTAGTTTATTTGAATTAGAACCAAAAGATTTATTTCCAATAACAAAGGTTTTGTCTTCTTTTTTAATAAATTCTTTTCCTTTTGTCGAACAGATACTAACCTTGTCTTGATCATATAAAACTAAATTAAATCCCAAATAGTTTTTATAATCTAAAGAAGATTGATAATCGTCAATATTATAAGTTGTTGTAAAAAAATTTTTTACCAAATCTCCTCGTGATAAAAATTTTTTATCTAAATAATCTTTTTCGTAAAATTCCCTTACATTTGTCACGGCTGCAAATTTTCCTGATTTTGAAATTCCCATCCAGGTACCTCCTTGTTCTAAGTCTTTCCCTGCAAGAAAATCTTTTGGATTATCCCACCAATAGGCAGACTTTGTTGGACGAGAGTAGAATTCATCCCTATTTGAAGCCATCACGAATTTATATTCTTCGGTAGGCTCTATAGCAAGCAAGATTAAGCACATAATTGGAAAAAACATAAGTTTATCAGAGGTCAGAGATAAGCGATAATGCCTACTCATGATAGAAATTTTCATCCCTTTAATGTTACTTGGAATATTTGCAGGTTTACTGTCTGGATTTTTTGGAATTGGAAGTGGAATAATTTTAGTGCCGGCGTATATTTTTCTTTTTAATTATTTAAATTTTCCACCTGAATTTATCCCCTTACTAGCTACTGGTTCATCCATGGGGACGATGGCAATAACCATTCCTATGGCCGCTTATACTCACTATCAAAATAAAAATATAAATCTGAAAATTGTTAAATACATGTTTTCTGCTGCAGTTGTTTCAACTATTTTCGGAAGATTTATTGCTACTCAAATTGATAGCACTAGTTTGCAGATAATAATTGCTGTTTCAATGTTACTAGCAGCTATTCAGCTTGCATTTAATTTTTCTCCAAAAAATATTAATAGTGCATTAAATAAATATGAATTATTTTTCGTTGGGGGCTTTATAGCTTTAATAACTTCTTTTGTCGGCATTGGTGGTGGTATTTTAATGGTGCCTTACTTTCTATTTAGAGGCTTAAAAATGCACGAAGCAATTGGAACCTCTTCTTTAATGGGCTTCTTTTTTGCTATCTCTGGTCTAATTGGAGCTTTTCTTTTTGCTCCGGAAAAATTAAAACAAATAGATTATGTATATGGATCTGTATTTGTGCCGGCTATATTAATTGCGGGGATTTCTAGTATTTATTTTGCTAGGTTGGGCGCAAAAATTTCAAATAAAATTGAGGGAAACTCTTTGAAAATTGCTTTTTCTTTCTTAGTTATATTGGTCGCTTTAAGAATTATCTATATTACTTTTTTATGATCATAAATATAGACCCTGTTGCCTTTTACCTGCCTCTCCCTTTTCTTGGGTGGTGGCCAGTGCATTGGTACGGGATCACATGGCTTTTAGCTATATTTGGCATTCTTTGGTACTCAAAAAAAATCGTTTCTAAAAAAACTGCTTTTAAAAAAAATGATGTTGAAGACTTTTTATTCTATGGTGTTTTGGGAGCAATAATAGGAGGCAGATTAGGCTATATGCTCTTTTATGGTTTTAATCAGATATTAATTGACCCTTTATCTATTTTTAAAATATGGGAAGGAGGACTTTCGTTTCACGGCGGATTTTTAGGAGTTCTTATTTCTTTTTATGTGTTTTCCAAAAAACTTAAAATCAGTTTTTTTGATCTTTCCGATCATATTGCTTTAGCTTTTCCTATTGGCTTAGGACTAGTAAGAATAGGAAACTTTTTAGGAGGAGAGCTACTTGGTAGACCAACAGATTTACCCTGGGGGATGATATTTTGGAGTGATCCTCTTCAACTTAGCAGGCATCCTTCCCAACTTTACCAAGCATTTTTTGAGGGCTTTGTACTTTTTTTAGTTTTAAATTGGCTTGCAAAAAAACCAAGGCCAAAAATTTTTATATCCGGGATGTTTTTATCTCTTTATGGGTTTTTTAGAATATTTACAGAAACTTTCAGAATGCCAGATTCTCATATAGGTTTTGATTTTTTAGATATAATCACAAGAGGACAATTACTTTCCTTACCAATGGTTTTAATTGGATTAATATTAATCTTTCTTAGCTACAAAAATAAAAATGAAACAGTATCTTGATCTAATGGAAAAAGTATTAAATGAAGGTCAGAAAAAATCTGATCGAACTGGAACAGGCACCTTAAGTATTTTTGGATACCAAATGGAATTTGATCTTTCTATAGGCTTTCCGTTAGTTACCACTAAAAAAGTTCATTTAAAATCTATAATTCATGAATTAATTTGGTTTCTTCAAGGCTCAACTAATATTGCTTACTTAAAAGAAAATGGTGTTTCTATTTGGGATGAATGGGCAGATGAAAACGGTGATCTTGGACCTGTATATGGAGCTCAATGGCGTTCTTGGCCAGATGGAAATAACGGAACCATAGATCAAATACAGAATTTAATTAATAGTATCAATGATAATCCAGACTCTCGTAGACATATCGTTAGTGCTTGGAATCCTGCTTTAGTAGATGAAATGGCTCTTCCTCCGTGCCATTCTCTTTTTCAATTCTATGTGGCTAATGGAGAGCTTTCTTGTCAGTTATATCAAAGAAGTGCAGATATTTTTTTAGGCGTGCCATTTAATATTGCCTCTTATGCTCTTTTAACTCATATGATCGCTCACGTTTGTAATTTGAAAGCGGGGAAATTTGTTCATACTTTTGGAGATGCTCATCTTTATTTAAACCACTTAGACCAAGCAAAACTTCAACTTTCCAGAGAAGTTATAAGTCTTCCTAAATTGCACTTAAATCCTGATATTAAAAACGTTTTTGATTTTAAATTCGAAGATATTGAAATTAAAAATTACGAAAGTCATCCTGCAATATCTGCACCTATAGCTGTTTAATGAAAATTACACTTGTTGCAGCAATAGCATCTAATAATGTTATTGGTTATAAAAATTCTCTACCCTGGAATATTCCCTCGGATTTAAAAAAATTTAAAGAATTGACATCTGGCAAAACAATTTTAATGGGAAGAAAAACTTTTGATTCAATAGGTAAGCCTCTGCCCAATAGAATAAATATAGTTATGACTAGAGATTCGAATTTTATGCATGAGGGCATCGAGGTGGTTTCAAATATAGATGATGCTTTGAATTTTGTAAAAAAATCAGAAGAAGTTTTTGTAATTGGGGGATCTGCAATTTACAAAATATTTGAACCAATAGCCTCATCTCTTGCAATCACCCATATCTTAAAAGATTTTAAAGGAGATGCTTTTTTTCCAGAAATAAACTGGGGTCTTTGGGAAGTCGAAAGTGAGGATAATTTCTTAGATGAAAAAAGTGGTATTTCTTGTAATCTAGTTAAGTATAAAAGAAAATCTTAACTCTCTTCTAAATCTTTTCTTCTTAACTCTAGAGTTTTGACTCTTTTTGCTTCTTTTTCGGTGTAAGTAAGCCAAGTTAGTGCTTGAGCTCTAAGCTTGTCTTGTCTTTTTTCTAACAATTTTTTGTCTTTGATTTTTAAATCTGTCAATCTATCTAAGGCCGTTCTAAAAAATTTGGTAGCGTCTTCAAATTCTTGTTGTTCATATGAAACTTGTCCCAATAAAATATTTACCGTAACGGGGTCTTTTAACTTTCCTTTTTTCAATCCCAATTTCAAAGTATCTTTTGCAAGATCGTATCGGTCAGTAGCAAGGTAAATTTGACCTAAGAAGACATAAAGCTCGCCTTCTTCTGATTTTTTTGCGGCCTTTTCATATATTGGCTCCGCAATTTCAAGTTCTTGTGCCATATGCCAGCCTTGAGCAAGCATTTTTAAATGCTTTTCATCATCTTTAACAAAATCGTTCTTAATTCCATAATCCATGACTTTGGCTGCTTTGAATGGTGCTTCAGCTCTCATTAATAATTGATATAGGGCTGTATATTCATTTTTTTTATCTAGTAGCCCTTGATCAAATGCAGCTTCTAAAGCAGTTAACTGGTTACTTTCCTGTTTAAGTTCACCATAAATTCCAGACAACTGTGTCCAATATTTTTTCTTAGGATGAAATATTACTAATTCCTCGTAAAGCGAAAGCATTTTTTTTGTTTTGCCGTCTTCGTTATATAAGGCTAGTAAGAGATTATAGGTAGACTCTCTTGGTTTGGATTTATTGGCTTTAGCAACACACAATCCTGTTTCTGCATTTTTGAGCGCTAATTTTTTATTCTTAAGTTGCCAGTGAGATGCAGCGATAATATCGAAGCCTGTTGAGCTTGGATTTGCTTCGTTGGTAAGCCATTCTTTTAATAATTTTATTGCCTCTTTGTAATTTTCTTCGGTATAAGCTATTTGAGCTAGGCTAAAAATAACATTTGATTTTAATCTGGGATCAGCTCCTTCAATTTGTAGAAAATATTTATAAGATTGTTTAGCTTTTCTTAAGTTATCTTCACTAAAATAGACATAAGCATAGTAGTAGTACATTTGAGCTTTGTCGGTTTCAGTAATATCTTCATCTGCATTCATTTTATCCAAAGTGACTTTGGCCAAAGCCAGATCATCTGCTTCTAATGCAGGATAAAGAGCCTTGAGATATTTTTGAGCTGCCCTACTAGGAAGTTTTGCAACTCTTCTTTTATTCGACTTCTTTATTTCGTAGTCAGCGAGACATTTTTTTAATGTAAATCCAGGGAAGTTATATTCTTCTTTTTTTTCTTGAGCAAAAGAATTTGAAGAAACACAAACTAAAATTATAAAAGATAAAATGATTCCTAAATTTTTCATTACATTTGACCTACACAATTAGCCGGAATATATCCTGGACCTTTCTCTGCAGACTCTAAAACAAATGTTATTCTTTGTCTAACTCCTTCTACAGGTACTGCAACACCATCTCTGATTAAAGGCTTATATTTATATCTAAGTGCTGCACGAGTCGCGGCCCTATCAAATAAATTTGGCGGTATAGCTTTTATTACTGTTGGGTTTGAAACAGCTCCAGCGATCGTCACGGTGTACTCCAATAGCACGCAGCCCTCTATACCTCTTTCCATAGCTCTTCTGGGGTATTGCGGAGGAACTTGAAAGATTGGAACATAGGATCCATCTGCAAATACACCTTGTCTTTTAGCTTTAAACTTAAAATTCAAATTCAACGCATCGTCTAAGACATTGTCAATGTTTTCAATATCTACTTCGGGTGGAGTTTGATCAGGCTCAGGTTCAGCTTCTTCTGGCCTTTCTACACTATCAAGTAATTCAGGGTCTCTTTGCGGCATAACAATATCAACAATTTTTCTAGTTTTTATTTCATCTAATTGAACTTCTCCCGTAGCAATTAAAAAAGCCATTAAAAAAAGAGAGAATAAAGCAACAGCTGTTCCAGCAGCGGCAGCTACGCCATATTTTTGATAAACGTTTGTTTCATCTTCAGAAGACTCTAAAACCATAGAGTCCAAATCTATTGGAATAAGTTTTTTGAAGTAATTAATTAAGTTTTGAATCATTAAAAATTAGGTTCTGATGCAATTGAAATATCAATAACGCCAGCTTCTCTAACTTCATCCATTACAGCGATTATTTTTTCAGCTGTAGCTTTTTTATCAGCTTGCATGACAACTGCTCCCTGAGGATTTTCAGCCATCAGTCTAATGACATTTGCTTTAACCTGACGAACATCGATTCTTCTTCCATCCATATAAATTTCACCGGCTGGACCTATAGCAATAAGTATTGCCGCGTTTTCAGTGATTTCAGCCGTTTCGGAATCTGGTCTATTGATCTCAAGTCCAGGGTCTTTTATAAAATTCGCAGTAACAATAAAAAATATAAGAAGAATGAAAACTACATCCAACATTGGCGTAATGTTTGGCTCTTCGGCTTCCTCTACTGCTTGGCTTATTAACGATCTTCTCATTTGCTTTTACTCATAAGTTAAATGTTCTGAAACTAAATCCGATTTTTTCCTTGCATTCTGTTCTAACCACCTAGCTGCAATACTTGCAGGTATGGCTGCCATTAATCCAGCCATTGCAGGAATTGTAGATCTAGCAACTCCTCCAGCCATAGCTTTAGCGTCTCCTCCACCTGTAACAGCAAGTATATGAAAAACTTCTATCATTCCAACAATTGTTCCGAATAGGCCTAATAGAGGAGCAATTGCAATGCTGACTCTTATTAACTCTAGGTTGCTCTTTATTTTTAGATTAGCCTTTGAAATTAACATTGATCTTATCATGTGTCCTTTCCAAGACTTATGTTCTGAAACTTTAGACCATTCATCTATAGTTTCTTTCTCCACTGCAGGATGAATAAATTTAAAGTACCAAATTCTTTCAAAGATAAAAAACCACATCAATACTACAAGGAAGCTAATTATCAAGACAACGCCTCCCCCTTTTTCCAGAAAAGAAAAGAGAGTGTCTTGAAGATTGAAGAACCAACTCATAATCTAACTAGAGGGATCCACCGCTATTTGTTTCTTCAGCTCTTGCAGCTACCATACCGGTGCTCTGCTCCTCTAAAATAGCAAGTATTCCTTTTGAATAATTAGATAATGCCGCTGCCATAAAAGTTGCTGGAATCGCACACATTAGTCCAAGCATAGTGGTAACTAAAGCTTCAGATATTCCACCTGCCATTGTTTTAGGATCACCTGTACCAAATAAGGTAATTGCTTGGAAGGTATTAATCATTCCTATGATTGTTCCAAATAAACCAAGTAAAGGTGAAATTACTGAAATCAGTCTAACAACCCATATGTATTGATCTATTTCTGCTCTTTCAATTAAAATCTGTTCAGCTAATTTTAGCTCTAAAGTTTCGGTATCAGTTTTATTTTGATCAGCTACAGCGAAAATTCTAGAAAGTGGATTTTCTGCTGCGGATTCACCAGCTGCTTGTTTTTTTACAGCACCATTTATAGTGAACAAAGCATAGAAACGCCAGCCAAAGACACCGATAGCTATTAAGAATAATAATATAATTGTGTAACCAGTAATTCTTCCATATTGAATTTGTTCAAAAAACGAAGGTAAAGAAATTAAATTTACTAATAAAGCTCCGCCTTGAGGGCCTGTTGGATCAACAGCAAATTGAACAAACCCAGAATCTTCATCAAAAATATCATACGTTCCATCTAGGTATCTTCCTGGCTGCCTTGGTAAAGTTTCGTATGCTCCTCTTTTAGATAAATACGTTAAGTATTGACCTTCTGCTACCGCATTGAAATTACCTATTCTTACAACATCTTCTACTGAAGACTCCCCGTCATTATCAATTACGGTTGCTTGAAATCTTTCTACAGTTCCTGAAGCTACTAATTCTCTTGATAGTTCATACCAAAGTTCTTCTATCTCTTCTATTGTTGCTACACTTACTCCTTCACCCATTTTCTTAGAAAGATCTCCTAGGAATTCCTCCCTATCTTTTCCAAATTGGCCAGAAGTTATAGCAGTTTTAAAATAATCTTCTGTATCAGAAGCAACACCTTGTAAATGCCCAAAAGTTTCATATAAAGAGCCTAGTCTAGTCTTTAATTGATCCTCTAGAAGAGTTAATTTTGCATCATTAGCTTCAAAAGTAGCCTCTAAAGAAGTAGCAATAGCTTCTAATTTTTTTCTTTCAGCTTTTGCATTAGCTAAAAGTGTTTGCTGTCTGTTTTTTTCTTTATTAAACCTGTTTTCTCTTTTTGTAGCTTCTTCACTTTCAGCAAACTTTCCAGCCTTAACAAGTTCTAAAAGTTCATCCAGACTTAAAGCTTGAGATTGAGGTTTTTCTTCCTGCGCAATTGCTCCAAAAGAAGATAACGTTAGAATCCCGACAAATAAAGTTTTTAAAATTATATTTTTCACTGAACCACCTCCGCTGCAGGAATAGGAAGTTCAAGCATATCAACAGTTTTTAGTTTTTTGGCCATGCTTATGCCATCTCTGACAACGCCTCTATATCTTCCAGGAAGACTTTCCCATGAACCTGTTTCTTTGTTCCAAATACCTGTCTCATCAAGATCTGATGTTTGATAAGCAAGAACCAATCTACCAATTCTTAAAATATTTACGTCCCTTTCTTGTTCATCGACTAAAACAGTGTCTTTATATGTATCAATTTTTCTTCCGTACTCAGCTTCAATATTGAAACCTTCTAAAACCTGTCTCAATTTCTCAGCAGGAGATACGGTTGGATTGTCTAGGGCGTCCTTTATGAATTTTAATCTTTCTGTTCTTTCTCCGCTGTTGAAAGGCAAGTCTAATTCGACAAATTGCTCTAAACCAGCATGCATTCTTCTTGCCAATGGAGGTATTTGTCTTTGTAAAACCGAAGCGTATTTCATTGTTTTTTCAATTTCTTTCATACGTTCTTTTTGCCTTTTGATTTGTTTTCTTTTTTGGGCGTTATAAACTTTTAATCCTTCTATTTGCTTGCTGACACTTTTGTATTCAGTTGAAGCTTTGTCGGTTTTAATTTGTGTTGAATCTATTTTTGCTTGTGAAGAAGTTGCAGCCGAAGTTCTTTCTTTATTTGTCTCAAGAACAGAGTCTAATTGAGAAGAAACAGCAAGAGAGAAAACGAGCGTAAATGGCAAAATAAACTTGAATGAATTTTTTAACATAGGGTCCCCTAAAACTAATATTTTTAAGTTTTTTTTTAAAATAGAAAAAACACAGAAAAACTTACTAATCGTTATGTAAACTACAATTGTAGGGCAGTACTTTAAATTTTAAAATCGTTATTTGCAACTTATAGAGACGCCCTTGAAACATAATTTTTAATTTATAGCAAAAAATAAATGGAGTTTTCAAATGGCTGAGGTAAGTACGAATGAGTTTAGACCTGGCTTAAAAGTCATTATTGAAAATGAATTATGTGAAATTGTAGAAAATAACTTTCATAAACCTGGCAAAGGCCAAGCGGTGATGAGGGTAAAATATAAATGTTTGCTTAACGGACGTGTTCTGGATAAAACTTTTAAAACTGGCGAATCAGTAGAAAAAGCAGATATTTCATCATTGGAAATGCAATATCTTTATAAAGAAGGAAATAGTGCAATCTTTATGAATTCAATTAATTATGAGCAAATTGGTTTTGATTTAAATCTTCTTGGCTCTAAAAATTTATGGATCAAGGAAGGAGAAACTTACGAAATTGCAATGTGGGAAGATACTTTAGTTTCTGTAGAAATTGATACTTTTGCTGAAATAGCTGTTTCTGAAACAGAGCCAGGTTTCAAAGGAGATACTTCAACTAACACTTTAAAATCAGCAAAATTAACAAATGGTTTAGAAGTAAAAGTCCCCTTGTTTATAGAAGAAGGAGACTTAATCAAAGTAGATACAAGAACTAATGAATATCAGAGCAGAGTTAACAAATGAAAGCTAAGATCAATGCTCTTCTAATAAAAGCAATAGACCTTTTATATAAAGACAACGATTTCTCTATTGAGATAGTTAAGACAAAATCTGAAATGCATGGAGATTGGAGCTCCAATATAGCAATGATTGTGGCTAAGAAAAAAGGAGAAAACCCTAAAGAATTAGCTCAAAAAATAATTAAATTAATAACGAACGAAGACTGGTTAGAAAAAGTAGAAATAGCTGGTCCGGGTTTTTTAAATTTCTTTTTAACTAAGCAAGGAAATTTAAACTATTTAAAAAATTTATTAATAGATAAAAAATCATATTTTCCTTTTGAAGAGAGTAATAAAAAAAATATTTTAATTGAGTATGTTTCTTCAAATCCAACTGGCCCTCTTCATATTGGTCATGGAAGAGGAGCAGCTTTTGGCTCAGCATTAAGTAATTTATTAAGAAAGTGTGGAAACAAAGTTACCGAAGAATATTATGTGAATGATCAAGGATTGCAAACAAAAATCTTAGCTGAAAGCGTTCATAAAAAATATTTAGAAAAATTTAATCTAGACACGTCTGAAATTGACGATGCTAATTTTTATAAAGGTGAATATATTGATGAATTAGCATTAAAAATTAAAACTCAAAAAAAAGATTTATATTTAAAGATAGAAAATGAAAGTAATTTTATAAATTATATAGTCGAAGAAATGATGAAGGATATCAAAGCAACTTTGAAAAACTTTCAAGTAAAATTTGACTCTTTTTATTTAGAAAGTTTTTTATATGATTCTTCGAAAACAAAAAAAACTAAAGTAAATGACGTTCTAGAAGACTTAAAAAGTGAACATTCTTACAACGAAGAAGGAGCCCTATGGTTTAGATCAACCAAATTTGGAGATGATAAAGACCGTGTTTTAATTAGGTCAGATAATCAAGAGACTTATTTCCTATCTGACATTGCATATCATAAAGATAAATTTTTAAGAGGCTATGATGAGCTTATTAATATATGGGGGTCTGATCATCATGGTTATCTTCCTAGGGTCAAAGCATCTTTAAAAGCATTAAAACTTAGTCCTGAAAGTCTTAAAACTATATTTATACAATTTGTGTCCCTTATAAGAAAAGGAAAAAAAACATCTATGTCTACCAGGTCCGGTGAGTTTATAACCCTGAATCAACTTATTAATGAAGTCGGTGTAAATGCAGCAAGATTTTTTTACTTGGCCAAAAAAAGTGATCAAGCTTTGGAATTTGATATGGATCTAGCTATAAGCCAGGACAAAAATAATCCTGTTTATTATATCCAGTATGCATATGCAAGAATTTGCAGCTTAGAAAAAGAACTAAAAAAGAGAGAAATGACTTTTGATCTAAATGAAGGAATTAATAATCTAGAAAAATTACAAAATAAATCAGAATTAGAAATCATTTCATTCTTAGAAGCCTATAAATCAATTATTGAACAATGCTACAAAAATTATGAAGTTCATCCTATTTGTTTTTATTTAAGAGATTTAGCTTCAAAGTTTCACTCTTACTATAATTCTGAAACAATCATTAGTGACGACCAAATATCAAGAAATGCAAAATTTGCATTACTAATTGGAATCAAAAGAACAATTAAAAGTGGAATGGAGTTATTGGATATAGAAACTCCTGAGAAAATGTAGTGGAAAATATTAAGGAAAATATTTCTTTCATTAATGAAAAGATTAAACGAAATGCGACTATTATCGCTGTTAGTAAAAAAAAGTCAGCTGAATTAATAAAGGAAGCCTTCGAAAGTGGAGTAGAAAATTTTGGAGAAAATTACCTACAAGAAGCAATAGAAAAAATATCTTTTCTGAAACATTTAAAAATAAATTGGCACTTTATTGGAAAAATTCAGTCAAACAAATGTAAAGAAATTGCTAAAAATTTTGAATGGGTGCATACAGTTGATAGATTTAAAATTGCAAAACTTTTGAACGATAATTGCCCTCTGAATAAGACTATAAATGTACTGATTCAAATAAATATAGATAAAGAGGAAAGCAAAAGTGGTATTAATGATGAAGAAATCTTAAGTTTGGCGGAAGGGATTAGTTCTTTGCCGAATTTGAAATTAAAAGGAGTTATGGTTATTCCTAAAAACGAATCAGATAAAAAGCTAACTGAAATTTCTTTTGAAAAAACTGTAAAAGCTTCAATGAGGCTAAGAGATAAATTTCCTCATGCAAATGAGGTTTCAATGGGAATGAGTAATGATTTCGAATTAGCCATTAAAAAAGGTTCTACAATGATTAGAATAGGAACAGGAATATTTGGTGAAAGGCATTAAAAATAATAAAACTGTAGGCTTTATAGGAGCCGGAAATTTAGGACGACATGCAATTGAAAAATTAGCAGATGAATATTCCTTGTTAGTGCATGATCCTTTCGAGGATCAAAGAATAATCGACCTAGGCGTTGAATATACTGACTTGAATGAATTGGTAGAAAAATCAGAAACAATATTTTTAACAGTTAAACCTAATAAAGTTGAAGAAATTACAAATCAATTAAAAAATAGTTTATCTAATCAATTAGTAATTTCTTTTATAGCGGGTTTTAAATTAAAGAGCTTGAAAGCTCTTTTAAATGGATATGAAAATATTATAAGGGCGATGCCGACGTTGGGAATTAGCAGCGGTTCAAGTCCAATCGCCCTGTTCACTGAGTTGGATTTTAAAGAAAATAAAGTATTAGATATTCTAAATAATCTGGGTAGGTGCTTGAAAATTGAAGAAGAACAATTCGATGCCTTCACTTCCATATTTGGAGCTGGGCCTGCTTTTATAAGTCATTTATCCAACACTCTTACTAAGATTGCAAAAGAACATGGATTTTTAAACCCCGAACCTTGGATAAGAGATATCTTAATAGGCACCTCTTACATTCATGAGTCTTCTGATGGAGAAAACAAATTTGAAAATATTATGGATATGGTGGCTTCAAAAGGCGGAGTAACTGAGGCAGCTTTAAATAAAATTAACTCTGAGGGAATTGAAAAAATATGGAAAGAAGCTATAAACGAAGCAATTCTTAAATCAAAAGCATTAGGAGATTAAAATGGATCCTCTTTATGCTTCTTCTGTTTTAACAAATTTATTAGCAATAATTTTTTCATTTTATTTGTTGTTTAGATTTTTTGAGATAAGTTTTCTTAACCCAATCGTAAAAATATCTTTTTCGACCTTAGACCCTTTCTGCAGGCCGTTTAGAATATTTTTACCTATACTTTTTGGAATAGATCTAGCTTGCATTTTTTGGATTGTAGATCTTAAATTTATTTCCTTTTACTTGTTTAGTTCAAGTAAAGAAATGGATTTCAATATCGTTGATGCAGTTTCTTGGTCAGTTTTAAGTTTGTTTTTCTTAATTTCTCAGATTTTGAGATTTTCACTTTTTATTTCTATCATTGGCAGTTGGGTTGCGCCAACTTCCAATAATCCCTTTCTCAGCATTTGTCATAATATTACTCAGCCTCTTTTGAAACCTTTTCAAAAACTTACTTTGTTTGGAGGAATGGATTTTTCACCTATTATTGTTTTCTTCTTGTTAATTCAAATTGACAGAATTTTAGATAATTTAAGATTCAGTATGAATCTTCCATCGTTGTTTTAAATGAGTAATCTAGAACTTGGCGTAATAAAACCAGAAATTTTTTCTTATAAAGAAAATTTTTCTCTAGAATCTGGAAAAACTTTGCAAGGATTTGAACTTATTTATGAAACTTACGGAAAGCTTTCTGAAAAAAAAGATAACGCAATTCTTATTTGTCATGCTTTAAGCGGAAATCATCATGCTGCAGGTCTAAGCGATGAAAATGATAAAAGACCTGGATGGTGGAATGAGTTAATTGGTCCAGGAAAAGCATTCGATTCAGAAAAATATTTCATTGTTTCTCTAAATAATTTAGGTGGGTGTCACGGCTCTACAGGGCCCTCGAGCATTGATCCATCAAATAATGAAAAATATGGGAAAAATTTTCCCCTAGTTACTGTTAAGGATTGGGTTAATAGTCAAAATTTATTGAGGTCTTATTTAGAAATCGATAATTGGCTTGCTGTAGCTGGTGGAAGTTTAGGAGGAATGCAAGCGCTTCAGTGGGCAATTGATTATCCTGATTTAGTAAAAAAATCTATTGTCATCGCTGCAGCACCTAAACTGAGCGCTCAAAACATAGCTTTCAATGAAGTCGCAAGACAGGCTATTGTTAATGATCCTGATTTTGAAAAAGGGACTCATCACCCTAAACGAGGTTTAGGATTAGCCAGAATGTTAGGACACATCACTTATCTTTCTGAAGAAGTAATGAAGGAAAAATTTGATCGAGATTTAAAAAAAGAAAAGATTGAATATGGTTACGACGTAGAATTTGAAGTTGAAAGTTACCTAAGATACCAAGCAGATAACTTTTCAGACAAATTTGATGCACATACATATTTGCTCATGACAAAAGCATTAGATTACTTTGACCCTGCAAAATACTTTGAAGGTGATTTAATTGCTAGTCTTAAGCAAACAGAATCTAATTTTCTTATTATTTCTTTTTCTTCAGATTGGAGATTTTCTCCAAAACGTTCTAAAGAAATTGTTAACTCCTTGGTTGCGGCAAAAAAACCTGTTAGTTATGTCAATATTGAATCTTTTCAGGGCCACGATGGCTTCTTATTTCCAGATGAAAGATACGTAAATACTATAAAAACTTTTTTGAATTCTGATGTTTAAAATTATAAATAAGTGGGTTCCAATCAATTCTCATATTCTTGATCTGGGTTGTGGAGACGGTTCTATGCTTTTTGACTTAAAAAAAGAGCTAAATGTTAATGGTCTTGGAGTTGATATTTCCGAAGAAAATATTCAACTTAGTTTGGCAAAAGGATTAAATGTAATTGAGCAGGATATTGATCAAGGATTATCTAACTTCAAAGATCAATCTTTTGATTTAGTTTTAATGAGCCAGTCTATTCAGGCTCTAAAAAGACCTGATCTAGCTTTGACAGAAATCATCAGAATCGGTAAAGAATGTATTGTCAGTATTCCCAATTTTGCAAATTTAAGATGTAGGTTTCAACTTTTTATAACTGGCAAAATGCCCATTTCTTCTGCTTTGCCTCACTCATGGTATTCAACTCCTAACCTTCATTTGTGTTCTTTAAAAGATTTTGAAACTTTATGCATGGATTTAAATATTACGATATCAGAAAAAAAATTAATTAAAGCATCTGGTAAAAGTACTTTTTTCTCCAAGTTACTTCCTAACTTATTCGCTGAAGTAGCAGTTTATAAACTTCAAAAAAAATCTTGAAAATAGTTTTAGCCTCAAGAAACTTAGGTAAATTAAAAGAATTTAATTATTTATTTAAGAATACTAATTTTGAATTGATACCTATTTCTGAATTTAGCGATGATGATATAGAAGAGACCGGAATTAGTTATGAAGAAAATGCTTTTATTAAAGCTAAATTTGCATCTGATATTTCAGGACTGCCCTCTTTAGGAGATGATTCAGGATTAGAGGTAGAGGCTTTAGATGGAGCTCCAGGAATTTATTCAGCCAGATATGCTGGAGAAAAAGGAAATGATTTATTAAATAATAATAAATTATTACAATCTCTTGATTTAAAAAAAAATAGATCAGCTAAATTTATTTCAGTTTTGTCTTTTCTCCACCCAAAATTAAAAAATCCTTTTTTTTCTTATGGAGAACTTCATGGAAAAATAATTAAGTCTCCTATAGGAGATGGCGGTTTTGGATATGATCCAATCTTTCAAATAAAAAATTCTCAATTTACTTTGGCTGAGGTTGATAAAGAAGAAAGAATGCGAATAAGTCACAGAACTGCATCGACTTTAAACATGATTAATTTATTGAATGAATTTCAAATTTAGTTATTTCTCTTTTAGCTTTTAAAGCAATTTCTTCGTATTTAGTAATGAACTCTTTTGTATCGCTTCTTCCTGAGCTTTGGATATATTTAAAGTTTAGATTATCTAGGGTGTCTGTAATTTCTTCAGCGTAATCTTGCCAATCTGTTTTTATTATTATTTGTCCCTGTTTTTTTAATAAGGATTCCAAATTAATAAGAAAATTACTTTTGAGTAGACGTCTTTTTTTGTGTTTTGATTTTGGCCAAGGATCAGGGAAAAAGATAGAAATAAGGTCAAAAAGCTTTTGAGATTTATTTTTCAGAAGAATTTCTTTTATATCGCCTTGAATAAGTCTTATATTAAAAAGTTCAAGTTCTAAAATTCTTTTATAAGTGTTAGCTAATCCTGATTCAAAAACTTCAATACCAATAAATAACTCTTTCGGATTACTTAAAGCTTGTCTAATTAAATACTTCCCGTCTCCAAAACCGATTTCTAAATTCAATTTAGATGGATTATCGAATAAGTTCTTAAAATCCCTAAAATTATCTTCTCTAAAAAAAATGTTTTCGTCGGCCGACGAAAGAATTTTTTTATTTTTAATTGAGAATCTTGATCTAGCTTTTGAATAGCTTTTAATAGAATTTTTCAAGAATCAACTATTCCTTTCAATGGTGAACTTGCGCTAGCTTTTATTCTTTTAGGCATTCTGCCAGCTAAGAAACACTTTCTTCCGCTTAATACTGCATCTTTCATTGCTTCAGCCATTAATACAGGGTTCTTTGATTTTGCTATTGCGGTATTAAGTAAAACTCCATCGCAACCCATTTCCATTGCAACTGCAACCTCCGATGCAGTGCCAATGCCTGCATCGATAATCACCGGGCAGGTAATTTTATCTACTATTTCTAAAATAGCATCTGGATTAGTAATTCCTTGGCCCGATCCTATTGGCGAGGCTAAAGGCATTATTGCAACGCAACCTATATCCTCTAAATTTTCCGCGTAATCTATCTCGTCTGTACAGTAAACCATAACCTGAAACCCAAGATCTACCAGCTCTTTTGCAGCTAAAACGGTCTCATCCATTAATGGCAGAAGAGTTTCTTTGTCTTTTAGTACTTCAAGTTTGACCAAACTTTCTCCGTTTAATAATTCTCTTCCTAAACATGCAATTCTTACAGCTTCCTTGGCGCTAAAACAACCAGCTGTATTTGGTAAAATAGTAAATTGTTCCGGAGTGATGTAATTTAAGATGGAATCAGATCTTTTATTTAAATCTAACTCTACTCTTCTTATGGCTACAGTTACGATTTCGCTTTTTGATGCTCGAATAGATTTAAATGCCTGATCCTCGTTTAAATATTTTCCGGTACCTACTAACAAACGAGAGTTATATTCTTTCCCTGCAATTTTCAAGAGATCTTTTGACAAATTAACCTCCTCCTATTGCTCTAACAATTTCAACCTTATCTTCTTTATCAAGTATTTTTGTATCCCAGTTGGCTTTAAAAATTATTTCTTTATTAACCTCAACTGCACAGTGTTTTCTGGATAATTCTAGAAGGGAAAAAAGCTCTTTTACTGAAAGATTTTCTGGGATTTCACGTGATTCACCATTAAGAAATATCTTAATTTTGGCCATTTTAATATTTGCTCGTTTAAGATATAAAGCTACGAACCTTTTCCATTGCAGCTTTTTCTATCTGTCTTATTCTTTCTGCGCTAACGCCATACTTATCTGCTAATTCATGCAGAGTAAGTTTTTGGTCTTCTAGCCATCTATCAACTAAAATCTCTTTGCTTCGAGGATCCAGTTCCTCCATAGCTTTATGAAGGATTTCGTAACTATAGTCATCTGAATCTTCTTTTTCGACTAAATCAGCAGGATTACAAGCTTCATCAGCTAAAAACCCAGATGGACTAAAAGAAGCTTGTTCGTCGCTTGCTTCAGACGGTGGATCAAAAGACATATCAGAAGAAGATAGTCTAGATTCCATTTCTTTGACTGATTTTTCATCAACACCTAATTCTTCGGAAATAACTTTAATTTCTTCAGGGTTTAACCAATTTAATTCCTTTTTTTGACTTCTCAAATTAAAAAAAAGCTTTCTTTGAGCTTTGGTTGTAGCAACTTTGACGATTTTCCAATTTTTAATAATGTATTCATGCATTTCGGATTTGATCCAGTGCACGGCAAAAGAAATAAGTCTAACTCCAACTTCTGGATTAAACTTTTTAACTGCTTTCATAAGACCTACGTTTCCTTCTTGGATTAGGTCTGCTTGAGGTAATCCATATCCTGCGTAACCTCTGGCAATATGAACTACAAATCTAAGGTGAGCCATAACCAATTGACGGGCCGCTTCAAGATCGTCTTTATAATAAAGGTCTTCAGCTAATTTTTTTTCCTGCTCAGGAGTTAAAATAGCTATATTTTGAATTGAGGATAAGTAAGACTCCAGATTTTGACCTGGCGCCGAAATATCCATTGGCTGTAGTTCTTTACCCATACAAAGCGGATTTTATACCTAAAATTGCGTTATTTGCATATAAAAAGATATTATTTTTATTAAAATATTGATTTTATTGAATAATTTTACTATAAAAGGCTTGATTAGATAACGCATAAAATCCATTTATTTTCATATTTCTATCGGAATTGTACTTTATTGTGCTCATAGTTAAATCTAATATATTCCCTCCTGAAGCCTTTAAAATGGCATGCCCTGCTGCAATATCCCATTGGCCAACATCTCCAAAGCGCGGGTAAATGTGACAATCGCCAGAAGCTATTAAACAAAACTTTAGAGAACTTCCGGCTGGGAAAAGTTCCACTTTTTTAAATTTCCTTTTCAAACGGTTAAAAAATTCTTGTTCCTTAGTGCTTTGATGTCTTTTACTAACCGATATTCGACAGTTTTCTTGGCTAAATGAAGTTTTAAGCTCCTTCTTTTCGCCGCTTTTTTCACTAAATGCGACGAAATCTATTCCACCGACAAAAAAACTCCTTTTAATAGGGATATAAATTGCACCAAAAATTGGTTCTCCATCTTCTATTAAAGCTATGTTGATTGTGAATTCCTCACTTTTATCAATAAACTCTTTTGTTCCATCTAAAGGATCTATTAACCAAAAAAGGCTTTCTTTAATCTGCTTTTCCTTGCCTTCTTCAGAAACAACTGGAATCGTAGGATATAAATTATTCAAATTACCAATAATGAAGTCGTTTGATCTCAAATCTGCAAGCGTCAGAGGAGATTCATCATATTTTTTTTTAAAATCTATGTCTTCTTGATTATCATAAATTTCAGTAATTAACTTGGAAGCTCCTTCCATAATTAATTGAACAGGTTTAATTAAATCTTTAGTCTTCATTTTCAATGAAATCTTTTAAATTATAGGTTTTGATTTACAATATATCTCTTAAATCATTAATTATGAGCGAAGATAATAAAGAATTGTTAGAAAAAGCAGAAGAAATCTCTAACGGTTTAAAAAGATTAAGTAAGAAAAGTCGAAAGGTAGTTATGCCCTATCATAGTTCTTATGACTTAATTGAAGAACTTGAAGAAGTTGCTGACAGCCTGGTTCAAGATTTAAAAGAGTAAAGAAAATTTTTAAGGAGAGAAGATATGAATTACGAAAGTTTTAAATATACGTCTGAAGATGGTGTTGGCCATCTTGTTTTAAATAAAGGAGAAGATTTAAATAAAATGACAATGAATTTTTGGTATGAATTACCAAAAATTTTAGACGAAGTTGATAGAGATGCTTCTCTCAGAGTCTTGATTCTTACTTCAACTGGTAAACATTTTTGTGCTGGCATGGATCTTAAGAATTTTGGAACTCTTGGTAACGATGCGGAAAAGAAAACGAATGTGCCGGATAAAGCTAGAATTGGCGAAAATCTTTATAGAGTTGCTAAGGAACTTCAAGATATGCTTTCTAAACTAGAAAAATTAAGAATACCTGTCCTTGCTGGAATTCAAGGAGGATGTATTGGTGGCGGATTAGATTTAGTTACAGCCGCTGATATGAGATTTGCTAGTAAAGATGCTTTCTTTTGTATTCAAGAAGTTAATATAGGAATGGCAGCGGATATTGGTACTCTTCAAAGATTACCTCGAGTTATTCCAGAAGGAAAAGTAAGAGAACTGGCTTACACAGGAAGAAGAATGCCTGCTGATGAAGCTTTAGAAACTGGTTTAGTTAATAAAGTATATGAGAGTCAAGAAGATATGGTATCTGGGTTGAAAGAAATGGCAGCTGTAATAGCCTCCAAAAGTCCTTTAGCTGTCTATGGCACAAAAGCAATTCTTAATTTTTCTAGAGATCACACTATAGCGGAGGGATTAGAATATAACGCACTTTGGAGTGGGGCTATGCTTCCTCAAGAAGATATGGCAGAAGCAATGATGTCAAATATGGAGAAAAGAGATCCTGAGTTCAAAGACATGCAGGAAATCAAAGACTACGGAAAATCTTCTGCTAAATAACTTAAGTTTCTTTTCTTAAGAAAGTTGGATTGTCCTCGGAAGAAGCTTCCTTGTGATATTTGTAACCGTCCAAATTGAAATTAATCAACTCTTTAGAGTTTTCTATTTTATTTTCTAATATAAATTTAGCCATTGATCCTCTTGCTTTTTTTGCGTAAAAGCTAATTATCTTATATTTCCCATTTTTAAAATCTTTAAAAACAGGAGAAATAACTTTTCCATCAATCAGAGTCTTATCCAGTGCTGAAAAATATTCGTTGGAGGCTAGGTTAACTAGAGTGTTTTCCTTTTGTGACGCCAAATCGATGTTGAGGGCTTTAGTCAATTCAGGTTTCCAGAAATTGTACAAGCCGTCTATTTCCCCAGACTTTAATTTAGTACCCATTTCTAATCTATAAGGAGAAATTAAATCTAGAGGTTTTAGAAGTCCGTACAAGCCTGACAAAATTCTTAAATGATCTTGTGAATAATTGATAGTAGATTTTGATAAATTATTAGCTTCCAAGCCATGATAAACATCTCCTTTAAATGCAAAAATAGCCTGTCTAGAATCTTTAGAAGGCTTGCTTTGTTTTTTCCAAGTTTGATATCTCTCAAAATTTAGAAAGGCCAGGTTATCGCTTAAACCCATTAAATCAGAAATATACTCTGGTTCGTAAGATCTCATTATTTTTATAAGTGACTCCGACTTACCTAAGAAGCTAGGAGTTGTATAATCGAATCCATCAAGAGGAGATTCATAATCCAATGTTTTAGCTGGTGACAACACAATAATCATAGTTATTATTAAATCATAAAAACGAAATGAAAAATATTAATCAAACATTTCAATATGTACTTACAATTTTTCCTCGCTTTCTTGGGATTCTAAGCTCTTGGGCTGTTTTTTTGATGATTGTTTTAACAACATTAGTTGTTATTTTTAGGTACTTTTTGGGTATCGGGGTAGTAGGTCTTCAAGAAATGGTTATTTATCTCCATGGCATAGCTTTTCTTTTCTCTTCAGCATATGCCTATGAAAATGATGAACATGTGAGGGTAGATATTTTCTATCGTAGATCGAGCATGAAAAATAAAAAATTGATTAATTTGATAGGAAATTTAATTTTTCTTCAGCCAATGGCTTGGACAATATTTATTTTGTCTTTAGATTATGTTTCATTTTCTTGGTCTATTTACGAAATTTCTCCAGAGCCGGGAGGATTGCCTTTTGTTTACTTGTATAAAAGTTCTATTTTAATTTTTTCTTTTATTTTAATTATGCAAAGCCTGTCTTTGATTTTTTCATACTTTGACAATGATTGAGTTTATTCCATTAATTTTATTTATCGTTATGTGTGCCAGCTTACTTCTTGGTTTTCCTGTGGCTTTCACTTTAGGCGGTGTTTCATTAATTTTTGCTGGTTTAGGCTCAATTTTTGGAATATTTGATCTTTACTTATTAGAGACAATTCCAAATAGATTATTTGGAATTATGACTAATTCTACTTTGGTGGCAGTTCCTCTTTTTGTGTTTATGGGAGTTATTTTAGAAAAATCAAAAATTGCAGAAAAGCTTTTAGAATCGATGTCAGAAATATTTGGAAATTTAAAAAGTGGCTTAGGTATTT